>OHAV01000030.1_pt1 | contig 90278 bp, 108 predicted proteins | sample 1577271 | NCBI WGS metagenome assembly OHAV01 (sample SAMEA3879537, study PRJEB24766) | human gut metagenome | biome: human-associated habitat; feature: feces | place: USA | collected 1985/1987 | reverse complement strand
AACTGCGGGGATAGCTTGGTAAGAAAGGTTTCGATAGAAACCTGTTCCCAAGAATCTCGTCACTTCAGTGATGAGAGGTTCAATCAGGTATTTAAAATCACCAAAGAAATATCGAATGATGGAGGATTAAGATGAAAAGGGCAGTTGAAGAAATATTAAAATTTAATGAGGAAAGAGATTGGGATCAATTTCATAATCCAGAAAATCTCGCAAAATCCATTAGTATTGAGGCAGGAGAATTGTTGGAATGCTTTCAATGGAATAATGAATATGATAAGCAACATGTTTGTGAAGAATTGGCAGATGTGATGAATTATTGTATTTTAATGGCCAACAAACTAGGTGTGGATATGGAAGAGATTTTGTTGATGAAATTAGAACAAAATAAAAAGAAATATCCGGTAGAAAAGTGTAAAGCATCTTCTAAAAAGTACACAGAACTGATAAAATAAGGGTATGTTAGATGTCGAGCGATTACAATTCTTAGATTTATATAGTTTTGAACTACGATTGGATTATTTTGAGAAGATTCTAGAATTTACGAGTTCTTCTTATTCTTTCTATTGGTTAGAGGCTGTGTTAAATTTAATGATTTATAGGGATACAATTGAATTTGATGAAATCTTAGACGAAATGATTTCTTTAGCCTATGACGATGTGGTCGAAAAAGGATATCATTTGGGTCCATTGATTCATCAAAAGCGTACAAACGCATTGGAAAATGCGATTTTAAGCATTCAAAAGTATTTGCCTAAAAATTGTTCGAAACAAGAAATTATTATTTGTGTAAAGCAGCATGATGAAGCTTTAAAGGAATACAAGAAGCTTTTGATCATGCAGACACCATATCGTTTATTATCGAGTTTTTTGGTGGATGTAGGTGGTAATGATCCAATTTGGAATCGGCCTAAGGATATTATAGAAACAATTAAAGATTATAATGAAAAATATAGACTTCCATATATCATTGAAAATGACAGGGGCCTTAAAAGAAGAGTTGTTGTTCAACCAGAATGGAGAGATTTCTTAATGACTAATTATCGTGTTATTATGGAATGGGTCCATGATGAAAAAATCAAGTATCTTGAAAAGCGTAAGATTGAAGAAAGTGCATCATAGATGATGTGCTTTTTCTTTTGGTGAAAATAAAAAAGTCTATAGCTAGACTTACTTTTGTTTGTGTTTTAAATACATGGCGTAAATAAATTTGGCGATTCCAATCGCAATAAAAAATATCCCTAATTTTTCTAACATTATAAAGATTAGTCCTTTCTATGTATATGTGCTACATTTACCAATCTCTGTATCTTAAGTACATAGCGTAAAGTAATTTCATATATGCACTAAGTACTAAAAGTCTTCCTAAAAGTTCTAACATATTGTCAAACATATAACTGTATAAATCCTGGTATATTCTTAATATATCTTACACGATTTGTACATAAAATAAAAACTCCTTTATGTAAAGGAGTAATTGATAAATGGTACGAAAGCCGTTCAATAAATCGAACTTCTAAGCATTTTAAAAGTAAATATTTTCAGTTTAGCAACTATCAAAGTGGTAGTTGCTTTTTCTGTTTTTATGATGCCTAGAGGGGTTTTGTATGTCATGTCATGGGAAAGGACTTTTAATCGTTTTTTTGTCAAGTATCGACTTGAAGAAGAGTTAAAACGTATCGAACATTGGATAGATTTTAGAGAATTTTATCACAACATTTATCTATATCTGAGATCTCCAAACATGCTTTCAGAATCTCTGGGGTGTGGCGGAAGTAATAAAGATACATGTTTAGATACAGTATGCAAATGGGATGAAGAGTGTGAACTATATCAAGAAGAATCATGTGCAATTATGGCTATGAGTTTAGATCAAAGAAAACAATTTTTTGATTTATATGTTCTACATAAGCCAATTCAAGGCAATCAGAACTGGAGATTAAAAGATGATCTTTTGGTGCTGTTTGCATCCAACGATAGGGATTATGTATTTTCAGATGTCATTCTTGCTGAATACGAAGTAATCAAATCGAAGTTTGACGAAACATTCCAATCTGATTTTGAAAGAAGAAAAGAATGTTTCACAGAGATTTTAAATAATAAATCTTATCTTTTACCTGATAAATGGAAAAATACAGATTTTGAATGTGGAGGAAATGCATATCGAAGAAAACACCTAATTTTTCTTGCGGATATGTTTGAAGAAGGTGATCTTGCAGAAAGCGATTTTAAATCAATCGCAAGTGTTCTTCCGTATGGAAAAAAATATGTGAAATTTGTTTTGAAACAAATTAATAACAACTAAATATTAAAAATTGACAATAAAAAAATGAGTATTGGCGTACTCATTAATTTATAAAACTCAACAAGATTAATTCATTAACAAGATTAATTATTAATTCATAAAACTTAACAAGATTAACAAAAAAATCTCTTTACTACATTCATTGTATTAATCTTGTTTGAGTTTGTCAAGACTTTAAACAAGATGCGTCACGAGCCTTATCCTCGCCATGACCTGATTGATTCAGTGAGCAAGGAAATACGTGCTAAATCTATTGGTATGCTGTTACCAGTAGAGGATGAATGAAAGATGATATGATTCATTGGTTTGAAATTATTACAGCTTTTTGAATGTTTTCAACTCGTATCATCTTGAGAATTTCCGACAATGAACGGAGGCGGATGTATATAGTCATGATGTGCATTTGTCTTTAGTGAGATAGTGTCAGTCGAAGACTCACGTAAAACAAATAGACTGGGGTGGACACGCTGATGAGAGACATTTACGACAGTATGGGTAGCGTTGTATTTATCTGCTATACAGTTAAGAGACTAAAAGATGAAAGAGCAAAGAGCAAGTAATCTCTGTTATGTAGATACGTAAATGCTGGCGACAGAGTGCATGGCTATGAAACGACAACAATGACGGGTGACGGGAAAGTTCCTTGAATTCAAATCGGATGAATATACTTCTTATGGCATGATGATTCCATGCTGTAAGGGAAAAGTGTATTCTCCTCTTCCAAATCAAGGTTCAAGGAAAGTAAGTATAAGCTTGATTGTGATGAATATTAAATGATGATTTAAATAGAAAGTAGGTTGATAAATATGAAATCATTAGAATTAAAGGCGTTAAAGATGAATGACAATTTTCCTTTAATTATCTCTTTAAATGGAAAAGTCGAATGGGAGTTGGATGATAATAAGGATATAGTGGACAGTCACCTTGTTGGTCGAGATGATGCTAGATGTACATTTTCTACGATTTCTCAAATTATGCTGTATCCTTCTTCAGATAAAGCCAAAATAAGATCTACATTAAATTATTTTTTTAGTGTTTGCGATGAAAGTCTAAGCCCACAATGTATGTGGAAGACAGATGACTGTGATTATATGAGTTTGTTTTTAGAGTATCATATCTTAGTGAATTTGAGTTTGATAAAAATGTAGAAAAAATGATTAATATGTTCCCTGAATTACTTCATTCTGAAAATGTTCTGCTAGATATTCCTAAAGATAAAAAGATCAAGAATTTGGTATATATGATTGAAGTTGCATATCCTGTTACTTGGACGATTGATTTCATTGAACATGATAATTTATGTGGGATGAAATTTAACAGCATCAAATTAAAAAGCCATGACGGAGTTTCGCTTTTAGTAAGAACTGATAAAGATAACGTTTTGTATGATTATGTAGTCGAAGTGATAACAAAAGATGGAAATCATGCGTATGGCTGCGGTGATGATCTGGATGTCGCATTAGCAACCTTTAATGAATATGTCGAATCGAGTAGTTGTTGATTCTGACTTTAGAAAGGTGGTTTATACGAGCAGTGAAAAAAATGAAGGGATGTGTATTGAATGAAAATTTTGTTAATGCCAGATAATCCTCTAAATGAAATTGATTCTCTAGTAGATATTCAAGAGAAACAGTCAAAAAAACTTAAAGATTCAAGAATAATTTCTATAATTTCCTTAGTTCTGATGCTTTATACCTGTATAGTGGGAAATTATCCTTTATCGCCAGATATTGAAATAAGGGATTGTTTTGAATTGATGGAAGCATTCTTGGTGATTGCAATTATTTCTATGGCTTTTTCAATATATTACCAACATTGTTTAGACAAAACAATGAATAAAATATCTGCTTTAAAAGATCATTATATTTTTTATTCAGCATACTATATGCTATTAGATTTATATGATGGAAATCGCATATGTTATAGCGATATATGTCATATTGCTTACCGTGATGAGCATTTATTTAATCTGAACGATAAATTCTTCTCACTTTATTTTGATCAAGATAAGGCGGATAAATGGAATGATATTCATCATATGAACATAGATTGTTTTATAAAACGAAATAAATTTAATTGCCATGCTGATGAGTTAGACTTTAATGATAAAAACAAACAATGTTTTAATGATTATAAAATTGAGAGTATATTTTCGTTAGCGAACATTTCTTATTTTGATATATGTAAATTGGCAGTATTTGATGTACTGGATTTTGATGATTTAATTAATGTTCTTTCTATATTTTTAAAAAACAAACTAGAACAGGATGATAATGACCACATTGCTAAATCTAAAGATCTGAATTTTTATGGAAGATCAATCAGTGAAGAAATATCAACTAAATATACTGCTGATACTTGAAAATAAAAAAAAGATGGCAGTACTGCCACGTGGAAGGGGATAGGATGAAAAACGAATATACGGTTCATATAGTCATAAAAAAATATCTATTTGTTTATTTAATTAAAGCTTGGACAATTGATAAAAATAATACGTTAATATTACATTTTAAAAAATACTGTATGAAACATCAAATTGATAAAGTTGAAAAGAATATGTGCAAACCTAATTTCAATAGAAACAATGAAATAACAGGTTCATGCCATGGCAGTTTAGTGTTAATTAAAGGAACTGTATATTTAAATATAGGAATACTTTTAAAAAATATCCATTCAGTTCCAATTGAATGTATTGGAATATCTGGAAAAGGAAAAGCAAGAAAAATCTACAAAGTCATAAAAGATTGAATGATATAAGAATCTTTTTACATTTTTGAAGATAAAAAAACATGGCAGTACTGCCATGTTGAAAGGAGTGACACAATGGATAAGCAATGGAAAGTTTGTATTCAAATAAATCCGAAATATGATGGTGAGTACTATGTATATATTTTTAACGCTCAAACTGGAGATGAACTGAGGACATTGTTTTATAAAAATAATAATTGGCAAGGCTTAACAGATGATGAGACTGTGATTGCATGGAAAGAAAAAGACTTAAAAAAAATTGGGAATGAATACAAATGGTTAAAAGATCATATATTGGAAATACAAAAGCTATTTAAGTTGAATAAAGTTGATATAAATGATTTCGTAATTGCTGAGACTTTGGAGGAGTGTATTTGCAAATACGGAAGCTGGTTTCACTGGAAGCAAGTACATTTTATAGATGATATATATGTTATTAAAGTATTATTCTAGCAGAAATGATGAGTAATACCTAACTTATTTGAATATTCAATCAGAAGATCATATTTAAATTCTCGTATTTTATTGTTTTTTTTCATTTCATTCAATACAAATTGAAATGTAATTCCAGCTTTAGATAAATATGTATTAATTGACTTTATTTGCTTTTTTGGAAAATAGTCTAAATAGTCTGGATTTTCTAACTCTCGTTTAATTGAAAATAATGCTTTGTTAGTTGGTGAATTTCCAAAATACATAATAAGGAGTAGTGTACAGTTATAAAGCTGTTTACGAGTTTTATTCCAAGAATTTTTATGAGATGAATTATCGCCATGTGAACCATGATTAACACTAATTGTTTTCAGAGGATTAAAAAGTGGAGGCAGGGAAATGTTTGTAAGGAGACAGAAATCTTCCGCCACAGATTTACCACAGTATATAGTTTCACGATGGTCAGGATTATTAATTTCTATACATTCAAAAACAGTATACTCATCAATAATATCCCTTTTACCGGCATCGCTTATAACAGATTGACCATTGAGTAATTTAAAGCGACCTAAAGGGACAAGCTTATATGTTTCTATAATTTTTAGTCTTGTTGCATGACCTCGGCAATACATAATAAAATCCTCCTTTAATTAAATACTATTATACTCGTTCTTGTGAGTATCAGAAAGGAAATTATGAAAACAAAATTAAAAGAATTACGAAAATTAAATAATTTATCAATGGATAAATTGGGCAAAGAAATAAATATGTCTAGTGGTGAAATCAGTGATATTGAAAATGGTAAAAAGAAAGATCCAAGAATCAGCACCTTAATAAGAATTGCAGATTACTTTAATATCTCATTAGATGAACTAATTGGACGTAAATTAGAAAATTAAGGCAATTTGCCTTAACAAAGAAAGAAGGTCGATAACAATGATGAATTTAAATAAATTATCTGCCTGTATACTTACAGGTACATTGATTCTTTCTGGAATGACATCCACTGTCAAAGCGGATGAAAACAGAATTAATACAGATCACAACACGTATTACATCGGTAATGTCGAATATAACGAAGATGGAACGATTGTGGATGCAAGCCATGTATGTAATATGCAGGTTGAAACTCCACCTACTACAGATGGTAATGATACGGAAGTAACTCCTGATCCAAAACCATCTGAACCTACAGAGCCAGTAACTCCAGCTCCAACACCAGAACCACAGCCACCTAAAGAGGATGGAGGTACAACAGATAAACCAGAAACATCAAATCCAGATAACAATAATCAAACGGAAGGTACAGAAAAACCCGACAAACCTGAAACATCAACAGGAACGATCACAATTATTCCTGATGAGAATGAAGGAAATGAAAAGGTTGATATTTCAACTAATCAAACAGTAGCAACTGGATATATCAGTTCGGTTAAAAACGCACTGAAATATGAATCGTTGCTGACAAAGGACTGGAGTAAATTTATTTTGGTGGGCAATCCATTTGCAATGCCACAGTGTACGTATTATGCATGGTCTAGATTTTATCAGGTGTACGGTTTTTCAAGCGGTGCATTTGGAAACGGAAAAGATAATGCCAGAGAGATAGTTGCTGTTCATGGCGATAAATTTAGTTTGAGCAGTACACCAAGCGGAGGTGCTGTGTTCTCGGCTCAGGCGAACACTCTATATCCGCAGTATGGTCACGTAGGTTTCGTTGAAGCCTTTGACGGAACAAATCTGTGGATCAGCGAAGGAAATTACACACTAAGTAACGGAGATTATGGATATATCCATATTTACCGTACAACATTTCAAACATTCAAAGCTATGTATCCTGATGTAGTATTTGCAGTACCGAATGGTTCTGTGTTGGAAAGTTCGTTGCTATCAGATTTAAGTTTATATTCTATGGACAGTGGATTGAATATAACAAATATCAGTGCCGATGATTCAAAAGTGAATATGAAAAAATTGAAATATAAAAATACAAAAAGAAAAAACACCATTTATTATGAAAATGGCGAGAAAATACAGCAGTACAAATTTAAAACTGCTGATGAGAAAGTAACTTCTGAGGTGTAGAGTGGATGGATGCAATTTATTTTTTGTATAGTGCATTTTCGTGTCTAATAGTATTTGGAATATTATGCTTAATATGGGAAGAACATTTAATGAAAATCAAAGCTTTTCTATTACTTTTGTGTATATTTTTTGTTCTATGTTTTGCAATCACTCTTCCATTTTGCTTTTGATATAGTTGATTGTCACACGTATATATTTCTTTATGAATATGAGAAACCTTTTGAATAAAAGAAAATGTGGCAGTACTGCCACGTAGGAAGGTGATGAGATGAAAGAAAGAGGTAGTGTATGAGTAGTTATCAAGCTGGAATGTTAACAATATATTTGATTTCGGCAGCTGGAATTTTTATGTTAAGCTCTCTTGTTATGGTGATTGTATTTGAAAGAAATTTTGACTTTGCGATTGGTTTAACGTTAGTTGGACTGTTTCTTATAATTATTGTAGTTTTTCTTATCCCCTATATCTTTTTGGGGTAATGCTTTTCTTTGTTTAAAAAAGAAATAATACTTTTTAAAGTATATAAAATTTTGTATAAAGACACAACCAATATAGTAAATTGAAAAAACAAGAATAATAAAAATAGCAATTATAATTACACTAATTTGTTCTGTAAATTGTTCAGGATATTTTAATCTCCAGAATATCAGAGAAATCATTATGTATATCAGGACAATTAATATTATTCCGCATTGCATCAAATGATTTTTGTATTTATTTTTACAAGGTAAACCCAGCTTAAATTTTATATTTTCAAGATCCATTTCTATTTGATAGCGTATATCTCCTAAGTCAGAATCAGTAATAGTTTTGTCTTTGACGTATATCAACAGTTCATATAGTACAGGGTTTAAATAATCATGAAGTGAATCATGATTAAGTAATTCCTTTAATAGCATATTGACGTTATATTTTGCTTCTGATTTTTCAATATATTCACTCAATTGATTACGTACAATATGCAAATAAAGTTTGCTATATATTTCATATTGTTTCAATACAATATCTCTATCTTTATCAGACAGATAAATTTTACGGGTGAAGAAATTTGTAATTACAGCTGTGCCTATAACTAGAAAAATAGATTGAATAAATTGTTGCATATACAGTACCTCCTAATATTTACATATTCAATATACCAAATGTATGTCCTATTTTTGTGACAATTTAAAAATTAAGGCAATCCGCCTTAAAGAAAGAAGGTCGATATTCATGAAAAATTGTTTGAATAAAAGAAAACGTGGCAGTACTGCCATGTAGGAAGGTGATGAGATGAAAGGAAAAAAATCTTGGATTGATTTATTAGATGAGAAAGAAAAAGGGTATTTAAAATGGTTGCTAATATTAACTTGTGTTGGAAGTGCAACAATAATAATTCTAAATTATTTCTTTGATATTAATATCCATATCCAGAAGTCAATTAAACAAAATATGTGTATTGGTTTGGTTTTACTCGCTTTTTCGATAATTTCATTATTAAATGCATTTAGTAGCAAAAATTGTCGAATTAAAAAATATCCAATTTGGTTCTATTTTTTACCTTTATTAACAATGATCGTTTTTGTAATACTTATTATTGCCAACTAAAAAAACCAATGCTATATAAAGAAAGAGAGTTGATAAAAATGATCGTTTTAAATTCAAACCTGCTGATGAGAAAGTAGTTTCCGAGGTGTAATAGAAAATGTTGCCTGTAATTTACTTTTTGTATAGTGCAATGGGATGTATAGCACTGTTTGGGTTTTTACATATCTTTTTTGACGACAGATTTATGAATTTTAAAACTATATTATTAATTGTTGGTTTTATCTCTTTTTTAATAGCAATGTTTATTTTTCTGTTTTGTTTTTTGCATATGTTTTAACCTATTCAAATCTGTTTGGGTAAAAAAAGATGGCAGTGCTGCCACGTAGGAAGGTGATTGGATGAAAAAAAGATTAAGAAAGAAGAAACAAGGATGTTATTTTAAAAAAATTGATGTAGAAATTACTAGTATTGAGTCTTTAGAAAAAGATTTCAATTATATAGTTACTTTTAAATGCTATAGACCTAATAAATCTTATCAAGCACATTTATTAAAATTTACTCCTTCTTTTGAATGTTTATATTCAATGCAAAACGATTTAGTAAATAAAACTTTATTAAATGGCTTGATTGATTTTCATCACAAGGATTTATTTTTATATATACCTAAATATCAAATTAAAGCAATCGATTCCAGGATGTGTTTATGTCATTGTGTATCTGGTAAAAATTTTAAAAAACAGTGGAGAGAAAATAAATTAAGATGCATTGACTTAATAAAGAAATGATGGATTAAATGAAAGATGAATTAAATGCCTACGGAAGAACTATAGGTAAGGAAATAGAAACAAAATATATAAGAAGTGACGAACTAGAAATTCGGAATACTAATACATTACAAGAAGATATAAGATCCTCTAAATTATATGAATATGTAGAGGATATTTACGATAAGCCTACGTCAAGCAAATTTTTAAAACTTACGGCATATATGGCACTTAATATGGTGAAAAGTATTTGTTTTATTGTATTGTCTATGGCAGCTATAGCATTTCTTGTTTTCTTGTGTTTGAAAATGGGTGCTTATTCTCTAGAAAGAATATTAAGTGTGAATATTCCAAATCCAGATATAGTGTCTTTTTCGTTGAGTGTCACAGGCTTTTTAATGTTTATTCTTTTAGGTTGCTTTAGTGTTACAATCGTTGCGGTTGATGATTTTAGTATACCTTTATTTTTTGAAGTGATTGTTTCAGCTGTTATGTTGGCTTTAGGAATACTATTAATGAATACTTTCATGACTGCAAATGATTTTACTTCTATCTTCTTTCCGCTTTTGAAATTTGCGTTTGTATTATGTTTTTTGCTTTCAGCGCTAAAATTATTTGCTGCATTTTACTTTGTTAAAAAGAAATAAATACACTTTTGAATTTGTAAAACAAAAAATGGCAGTACTGCCACGTTGAAAGGTGATGAGATGAAGGGTGAAAAAAATAAATGCGAATAAATTAAATGATTGCAATGTATACATAACGACAAAAAGAATTTTATTTCTATATGAGGTAGAAGCAAGTGTAAGAGACGAGGGCCTCATATATACATTAGATTTTAAAAAATACTGCACTAGAAATGAAATCGAAATAATTAAATCCAAATTAGCAATATTGAATTTTAATAGAAATAAACAAATGTCTGGTTACTGTTACGGGAATTATGTTATAGGTAACGGCCATGTTTTCTTAGAAATTGGAGGGATAATTTTTAAAAAAATTAAACTGTCTCCTAACTATTGTATTGCAAAATCTGGGTCGGGAAAAGGTAGAAAATTTATAAAACCTGTCACAAATTAAATGAAATATATAAATCTGGATAGGGATAAACAAATGTTTTTATGGTAAGGAGTGACACAATGGATAAACAATGGCAAAGTTGTATTCAAATAAATCCAAAATATGATGGTGAGAAAGTGGTTTCTGAGGTGTAGAGTGATGGATGCAAGAAAAACAGTTTTGGCAATACTAACAATGATTGAGATTGTTACGGAGATTTTATACTGGTTTTTCCCTTTTAAAAATGACAGGTCTGAGAGGAATTGTTTTAGAATTTCAGGAATTATTTTTATTATCTGGTGGGTCTTTTGTATGTACTTTTTCTTTAAAATGATCAATTAAAATGTTCTATGGTGGCTCTGAGTGCGTGGAATACTCATAATCACTTTTTAGATTAAGGCAATTTGCCTTAAAAAAGCAGGCTAATTATGTGTACGTTGTTATTGCTCTTTATGTACATTTATATTATAATTAATGTACAGGAGGTGGATTTACTTATGAAAGTCAATACTACAGAATTAAGAACACATCTTAGCGATTATTTAACTATGGCAAACAAAGAAGAAATTATTATTACAAACAAAGGAATAGAGATTGCACGTATTATTTCTCCAAAGCAGGCAAAGAAAAGAACATTGAATAATTTAGTTGGTATATTGCCTTCATTAACTGACAAAGAGATTGAAAATATAAAAAACGAAAGGATTTCTAAGCAATGAAGATATTAGTTGATACAAATGTGATTATAGATATTCTATGTAAAAGAGAGCCGTTTTTTGAAGATTCATATAATGCACTAAATAAGTGCATTGATAATCATACTATTATTGTATCAGCTTCGGCAATCACAGACGTATTCTATATTGCAAGAAAATATATTGGAAGTGAACAGGCAAAAGAATGTATAAGAAATCTTTTAGATTTAATAAAGATATCAGATACAAGGGGAGCAGATATTGAAAAAGCTCTTTCCAGTGACATTTCAGATTTTGAAGATGCTGTTGTTTCTGCAATTGCGGAAAGACAAAAAGCTAAATATATTTTAACAAGGAATACAAAAGACTTTGAAAAATCGAAAATTTTAAGTATTACACCTCATGATTATCTGAATATAAATAAATGATAATCATGTTGATATAATATTTTGGAATTGACATAAGTATACTGCTTATGTATATATTCAAACTGGCATCCCTCTCCGTCTTAAAACAACGGAGTCTTGGATGTCTTTTTTTCAAGTGAAAGGAAAAATGAAATATGAAAAAGTGGATTTATGGAATTATATTAATAATTTGTTTGTGCGTTGGTGGGTTCTGTGCCTATCAGGCTTGGCTGATATACAATGAAGATAATGAAGTGGAGTTACAGACAGATAAAATAAAAAAAGAATGTGTTGAGAAAAAGAATGAGAATGGGGAACAGATTTTATCTCCTGACTGGGGTTCATTAAAAGCTATCAATCCAGATATAGTTGGTTGGATATATGTTCCAGACTGTGTGATTTCATATCCTGTAGTACAGGGATCAAATAATTCCTATTATTTAGATCACACGATCTATAAGGGATACAACTATATGGGATCTGCATTTTTAGACTGCAATACGGATAGTGACTTCTCAGATGATAACAATATTATTTATGGACATTCTGTTCAGGGTGGAGGAATGTTTACTTTACTAAAGAACTTTTCATCAAAATCATTTTTTTTAAGCCATCCTGTCTTCTATCTACTAACACCAGAGCAAAACTATAAATGTAATGTTTTCTGTTATTCAAAATCAAACAATGAGTCTGTGTTTTATGCAAAAGACTTTGGAGAGGAAAGACAGGAAACCACAGATAAACTAAAAAATGAATCACTTTATTGTAACGAGGAAGTAGATACAGATTCACCTATGGTTACTTTATCAACGTGCGATCTGGATTATGGTCTACATTCAAATCGAAGATTATTGCTGTCTGGCTGTTTGGAAGAGTACGATGAAACAATAATCGTTCATTCTTGATTTAAGGATGGCAATACTGCCACCTTTCCGCTTCACTACAGAGTATATTGTATCTATTGTCCTTATTGCTTTTATTTTCTTTATTTAGATATCGTACTTATTAGATCCACACAACTGTTGCCCTACGGCGTATCGCTTTGCTTGCCGGTTGTGTTTCTCTAAAAGTACGATACGAAGAAATTGTAAAGGCGATGAGCCGAGGAGGTCGTTAAATATGATGAAGTGTAGCAGATTAAATACTATGGAGACGTTTAAAAATGGATTCAGTATTGAAAGAGATGGTAAAGTTTATACTTTAACAGAAGAGGAGATGTTTGATTTTAGATTTTTAGATAATGCAATTACGGGTCAAAACTGTTTGGATAATTATCGTGATATTGCAGATGATGATGAAGTTGATGTGATTGATCGAATCAGAAATGATGAGGAAATTTGCTATAACCTAAATCAAAGTATACTGGATGATGTTTTAACAGATACAGCATGTGTTGAGTATGAAAAATGTCAAAAGTACATTAAAGACAACAGAAATAAAGATTGATATATTTCTAAATTAAAGGATGTATGAAAGATGGAAAATGAAATCAAATGGGAGGTTGTTGAAGAACTTTCCGATGAGAATGGAACGCCAAATTGCTGGGCACATAAACTTGGACCTGCGGATTATGTATATATCACACATAACTACAGAAAGACATTTGATGTTGAGCGTTCAGCTCCATGTAGTGACAGTGGTATAGCAACTATAAAATCATTTAAAAGATTTAATAATGCTAAAAGATTTGCTGAGAACTTAATAAATAATTATGAATAGCAGAGGAGAATAGGTATGAAAACAAGTAAACTTATTAACAATTGGACAGAATTTAATTATGTTGAAAAACTTCCTGAAAACAAATGGTATACAGAACATTGTGGAGAGGAAATTCAGATTTTAAGAAAGCCTATTGATATTAAAAAAGTTGAAACTCCCCATTTTGATATAAAATGGTTTGATAAATTTGGTAACGAATCTTCAAATGTAGATAATACCTATAACTCTGATGATTATGATTTCTATCGTGTTGTATATGATTATATTGACCTCTTTAATGAAGGTATAGAATCTGAGTATAAACCAGACATAAATTATGGAAGTCTTGAGTCTGAAAGAAAAGTGGAATACATCTATACAGACAAATATATCGAATGTGATAGTGATAAATTTGAACAAGTTATTGAAAATATTGCAAATAAGGTTAGGAATATCTATAACATTGAAGATAGTAATTATTATGGTGATTGTTATCCTGATGACGCTGATAAAATCAAAACAACAATCTCAGTGGATAGTCGAGAAGGAATTTTAAAAGCAGAGGAATATAGAGATTATATAAAAAAAATCTTTAAGGTTTTTCAACGTTATGCAAGAAGTTATTTAGACATTTTAAACAAGGGAATGCAGGAGGAAGATGGAAATGAAGATTAATAATGTAGAAGTGATTGGTGATAAATTTGCGTATGATGGTTGTCATAAAATCTATTTGATTGAGGATCAGGAAGATGAACAGAAAAGTCATGAATGTGGATATAAAATCTTGGATATTTCACAATTGATGAAAACATATGAATATAGTTGTGAACTAAGATTTATTCGTAACTGGAAATTAGATAAGCTATATGTTGCCCAATTTGAAAATGCAACGTTTGAAGTAGATGGTCAAACGTTTGAATTCACAAATGATGTAGATGAGGATGACTGGTATTAAGGAGCATAAACAATGGAAAAACAATATATTTGGAGAGGTCACAAAGTGAGAATCATTGATACATGGGTGGATGTTGATAACAACAAAAAAGGTGTAACTATTGAACCTGTTGGAAATTATGGCTTTCCAATTGATGTATATTTAGATGATTTAAAAAAGGGAAAGGAGGAAATAGAAATAAAATAATTTAAAATGAGAGTTTAGATGAATGTATAGAAGGAATCATCAAAAGATGTTAGCATCATTTTAAGGTGGCAGTACTGCCATCTTTTTTCTGTTTAAAATGGCTGCGAATTCTATTGATTTTATTGTTTTTATTTTCTTTATTTGGATATCGTACTTTCAGATCCACACAACCGTTGCCCTACGGCGTCTCGTTTCACTTGCCAGTTGTGTTTCTCTAAAAGTACGATACGAAGAAATTGTAAAGGCAATGGGTAAGTCCTTGGGGAGATAAATTAATATGGCGAGAATTAGTTATGATGAAAAAAAACAAGAGGCTATTCAAAGATTAAAAATGATGGGCGTTGACAATAGAATGGTTATTAATCCATTTAAAAAAGGGAAATTGATGTTATCGGAATATCTGGATGAATTTTTTCCTGCGGTACTGTATGATGCAAATCAATATACATATTTAATGGATAAAATATCTTCATTTGAAAATACATTTAATTCAATGGTATATCATGTACAGTTAAGCCATTTTACGTTTGGAGATTGTTACAGTTTCTTTTATGTGAGCGACTGCAAAGATGAATGGGATTCAGATAGATATGATTTATCACATGGATTTGCATTGGCATATGTATGGAATAGAACAGATGAAATTTGCTCAGAGTTTGGTTCTATTTCTTTTGAGCCAAAGTTTGGGGGTGTTGTAAGACAAGGTTAATTTTTAGATGGTGTAATCTCACCATCTTTTTTATACATCACGTGCCATTTCTATTGCTTTTATTGCTTTTATTTTCTTTATTTGGATATCGTACTTTCAGATCCACACAACTGTTGCCCTACGGCGTCTCGCTTTGCTTGCCAGTTGTATTCTTCTAAAAGTAGGATACGAAGAAATTGTAAAGGCGATATGCCAAGGAGGTTACATTATGACGTATGATGATTTTACAAAACAAGATTTAATTTTACTTGTTAGTAATTTAATTGATGGATTAATGCAAGATGACGAAGAACAGGCGATGATATTTTTGAGGGATACCTGCGGATTGGATGATGAGCAGTTAGAATTTTTTGGCGAAATTAATTCAAGTGAATGTTAATTGTTAAAAGATGGAGTTTTTATGAAAAATCACGAGATTGAATGGATAAGTAAATATCTGAATACCCCAGTTGAAATCACAACAGATTTAAGCTTGATTAGTGAAAATGAATATGACCAAGAACTAGCAAAATGTCATATTGCTAATTATGGACATATTTATTATTATACAGAAACAAAGGAACCATTAGATGTTGAGGAGGTCGAAAACATTTTATTTGAAATTAAACATACTAAATAGCGTGATGGCAGTACTGCCATCCTTTTTTTTACGCAAATGGCAGCGGGTTCTATTGTCTTTATTGTTTTTATTTTTCTTATTTGGATATCGTACTTTCAGATCCACACAACCGTTGCCCTACGGCGTCTCGTTTCACTTGCCAGTTGTGCTTTTCTAAAAGTACGATACGAAGAAATTGTAAAGGCGATATGCCAAGGAGGATGATATTATGTCGTATTTAGAATTGAAAAAAAAGCATCAAAAAGAATTTAATGAGTTTCCTATGTTCTTTGCATTTAATCGAAAACAATTTGATGAAGGAATGAAAACGTTAGGTTTAAAGCCTAACCAAACAAATAAGGTTTACAGTTTTGATGGTGGTGGATTTTATAGAAAATCAGATAGTACATCTTTGAGTGAGATGCTGAAAAGATTTGATAGAGAAGAAAAAGAAGCAATGAAAGATGATAATTATGTACTCGAAATGTTTGAGTATGAAATGGGTAATCATGAATATGATATTACTCATAGCGATATGAAGATTTTAGAGGTGTGTGGTATTGATGTGGATGAATTTGAGAAAAACGCTCGATTGAAGAGATTATATAATCAAGCTCAAAAAGCATTTTTGTCACATTGTTATGATTGATTAGGTGACAATAGATTGGAGGATAAGAATAATGAGTGATTTTCAAGATTATTTAGATAAATGTACATTCTGTACGGACTCTTTTATGAGTTATGCATTTGATGGAGATACGGAGCTTGCAACAACCCTGATACAAGTATTATTAAACCGTGATGATTTAGTGGCTTTATCCTGTGAAGCACAGACAACAGCGGTAAGTCTTAATAAAGAGAGTACTTTTGATATTTTGGCTCAGGATACAGAAGGGAACCTATATGATATAGAAATTCAAAATAGAATCCAAAGTAATGAAATAAAACGTGCAAGATATTATTCAAGTGCATTGGATACAAAGTCTTTGAATAAAGGAAGTGATTATAACCATTTAAAAGAGAACTATGTAATCTTCTTGCTACAGGGACCTGTTTTTAAAGAAAATGAGAAACCAATATATCATTTTATCATGAAGGAAATTGAGAATGACAAAGTGTTAGAAGATGGACGACATATTTTGTTTGTAAACTTAAATTACAAATTTGGATATGAGTTAGATGATAAAATGAATGATTTAAAATATTTGTTTAATGATTTGAATGAATCAGAACCAGACAAAATATGGTATACTTCATTTAGAAACAAAATGAATCTCATAAAAAATACAGAAGGAGGTCGAAGCAAAATGGAATTAAAATATAATAGCATTTTTCTAAAAGGTAAAGAGCAAGGCTTGTCTCAAGGGTTATCTCAAGGTTTGTCTCAAGGCTTGTCTCAAGGCAAAGAGGAAGAGAAAGAAAGATGGAGAATTAAAATTATATCTTATGGCTTAAAACAAAATCAGTCTTTAGAAGAGATTGCATCATTTGCAGAAATCTCAGTTGAGGAAGTAAAACAATACATTAAAGACAATCATTTGGATCATAATTAAGATGGCAGTACTGCCATCCTTTTTTTCTGCTTAAAATGGCTGCGGGTTCCATTGCCTTTATTGCTTTTATTTTTCTTATTTGGATATCGTACTTTTAAATCTATACAACTGTTGCCCTACGGCGTCTCACTTTGTTTGCCAGTTGTATTCCTCTAAAAGTACGATACGAAGAAATTGTAAAGGCGATAAAGCCGTGGAGGATACTGGAATGAACTTTATTATGATTAAATGGAACATTGATAATTTGTGTGAATTGGATTGTTTACCATCAGTTTTATATTTAGATGATGAAGATGAGAATATGGTAGATAAACTATCTGATGCTTATGGTTATTGCATTAAGGAGTACCGCATTTTAGATAAGGAGGATGTGTTAAAGTGCTTAGCGGATGAAATTCTACAAAATTCATTTAATAAAACATTTAGCGGAAACTACTATACAGATTTATCAGATGTTCAGGACGAATCTATAGAGAGATTTCATTATGAATTAAATGAAAAGGATAAATCAACTATTTTCGATATGATTTGTCAAGATTGTTATCTTCTTGATGCAAATTGGGATGAAGATGACGATGAAGAATATTATGATTTGATGCTTGGATATGGCAGGATTAATAATGGTTATGAATTTGATGACGGTTGTGATGATGAGGAAGAGCGATATAATCTTCGTCAGAATTTATTGGATGATTTACGTGTAAAAACACCTTTGGCTTATGATATTTTAAATTGTTCGTTGACTTTGCCTGACGGAAGAATTATCGAAAATGTTTTATCAAAGCTACAGGCAGATAAACTTTATGAAGATTTTTTGTATAATTTGATTGATGAAAAGTATCAATTATAAATTTATGATGGCAGTACTGCCATCCTTTTTTTTACGCAAATGGCTGCGGATTCTATTGTCTTTATTGTTTTTATTTTTCTTATTTGGATATCGTACTTTTATATCCGCACAACTGTTGCCCTACGGCGTCTCGTTAACACTTGCCAGTTGTGTTTCTCTAAAAGTACGATACGAAGAAATTGTAAAGGCGATGGGTAAGTCCTAAAGGAGATTAAAACTTATGAAAAAAGATGAATTTATTTACAATGTAGAAAAGTGGTTGGTGAGAAATGATGTGTCTGATGAAGAATATATGCGTTCACCTAGTCAAATCAAAAAGACAAATGTTGCATCTTATGTAGAATCTGTCGAACAAACGCTAAAATGGAAAGCTTCTGATTTATTGGATGATTTTTATAAAATGGTTAAGGAATCACATGTTCGTGGCACAAGCGAATTTGTTAAAAACAAATGTAGGAGAGTATGAAAATGGTAGCGGTCAAAGTAGGTTATTCATTCTGTTTATTCAATGTTTTTGAACTAAGAAATGCAAATTTAGAAAGAACAGGTGTTCAAGTGAAAGTGAACGGATGTCTTTATAACTTGTTTAAAGGCATCCAGTTTGAAGATTCAAGAATTATTGATGAGATAATTGACTTATATCATAAACATGAATTTAAAATTGATGATTACATGGTATAAAATGATTGATTCTTAACAAAGGAATGGCAAAATAGCCATTCTTTTCTATACTGCAAAGACTGCAAATTCTATTGTCTTTATTGTTTTTATTTTCTTTATTTGGATATCGTACTTTTAGATCCAAACAACTGTTGCCCTACGGCGTCTCACTTTGCTTGCCAGTTGTATTCCTCTAAAAGTACGATACGAAGAAATTGTAAAGGCAGTAAATAAGTCCTAAAGGAGATTAAAACTATGATGAGAATTATTAAAAAAATGTATGATTCGGACGACCTACAATCTATTTTAAATGACTTGCATGCAGATGAAATCTACAGACAACGCTTTATGGAAATTGCACAAGATAAAATGGGATTCATGGATTTTGGTGCAGTTAAGTATGTTGTCAGAGACGGCTTTGCAGAATCGTTTACACGATTTGACAGTGATGTTTGCGAACAGTTTTTAAACGTTTATGAGTTGTGTGTTAAAAAATATTATAACTAGAATGGAGAATTTATATGGAATTATTGGCGATAGGTAATTCAAATTGGGATTATTATTATGATGAAGAACGCAATGTGATTTATTACATTTCGAAAAAACTTGGATGCAATAATGGATTCTTTTGCTCAGGAAATAATTTGAAATGCCATTTAAAAAGACTGGCATTTATGCAAAAAAATGATTCTTTAATTCCTCGTGACTGGACGATTGTGAACCATAATTTATTTAACTTACTTACAAAATAATGAAAGGACTCAGTATATATGATATTCAAAGATTTAGATGATTTATGTTCTTATGCTAGAAAGATAGGGAAGGAAAATCTTCCAATCACAGTAAATATACGCAACAAATTAACAGAAAGAATCTATAAAAGAAGAGGCACATTTGTTGATAAATATTATAAAGATGGTGTTGTGTTTGTTGTGTATCCATCAGAGGATACTATAGATTCGTTTGAAATAGAGTGATTTAAAGATGGCGGTACTGCCATCCTTTTTTTACGCAAATGGCTGCGAATTCTATTGTCTTTATTGTTTTTATTTTTCTTATTTGGATATCGTACTTTTAGATCCGTACAACTGTTGCCCTACGGCGTCTCACTTTGTTTGCCAGTTGTATTCCTCTAAAAGTACGATACGAAGAAATTGTAAAGGCGATATGCCAAGGAGGTTACATTATGAGAAACAGATTCAATGAAATGCAATTAGGTGAATGTGAATCTATTTGTGAATGTATAAAGGATGAATCTAATGGAAAAATCAATTTAATTATTGATGAAAACAAGCATGGATTTATTTTAAAAAATGGAGATAATGAATTGAATTCCATGCTAGATTTAGAGACTTTATACCAGATTATTTTAACTTTTCAATCTTATGTATATTGTTCTTAGAGGGATTTGGTTATGTCAAAAATGATTGTTTATAACATAAATAAAAAATGGATTTTAGACAAACAGGATTCATTTATTGATGCAATGCACCGTGATGAACGTGATTCATATTTAGTATCACTTTATAATTATATGTTTCGCAAATGTTCTTTAAAACAAATAAAAACAAAAATTAGCATTGGTGATATCTGCTATTGTGATTTTGGAGATGCATATCAATATGAAATTGGATACCAACATTTAGGCGTTGTTATTTCAATTGTCAAACAAAAATTATTCGTAGTACCTATTATAAGTGAAAAACACAATGATTTATTATATACACAATTTAGACTTCCAAAGGAGTCAACATCCTGTTTAAAAAATGATTCAATTGCATTATTGAATGATTCAAAATGGATTAGTAAAAGCCGAGTTATTCGTATTATTGGTAATATAAATACAGGTGATGAATACTTTAAACAATTAAAATATAGTGTGATACAGATTATTTTATAATTGAATTCTTAATCCAAGATGGCAGTACTGCCATCCTTTTTTTACGCAAATGGCAGCGGATTCTATTGCCTTTATTGATTTTATTTTCTTTATTTGGATATCGTTCTTTTAGATCCATACAACTGTTGCCCTACGGCGTCTCACTTTGTTTGCCAGTTGTATTCCCCTAAAAGTACGATACGAAGAAATTGTAAAGGCAGTAAATAAGACCTAAAGGAGATTAAAATATGACTATTCTTAATTATCATGGATTCAGAGATTGGGCAGTTCGTAAAGATGAAAATGAGGATTTAAAACGTAATTTTACATTTGGCTTTGAGCTTGAAGTTACTTTACTTGATGATTCTAATAGTGTAACACCAACAATGTTATCTAACAAAATCAAATCTAAATTTGGAAAATTGTTTGTTTGTGAACGTGATGGTTCTATTGGAAATGGTGTAGAAATTATTTCACAACCAATGACTTGGAAGTGGTTTATGAATCATTTAGATACATTTAAAGAGTTATTAAATCTATGTGTTGAATCAGGATTTGATTCTCACACTGGAGACAAGTGTGGATTACATGTACATATTGGAAGAGAAGCTTTAGGTGGCTTTGATAACGATAATCGCTCTTTGAATCAGAATTATGTAATCACAAATATCAACTATATCATGGAAAGATATCAGAATGAATTGTTAAAGTTTTCTAGAAGAACTCGCCGTTCTTATTCACGTTGGTGCAGTGCAAGAACAGATTTGATTGATTTGAATGGTCATGCATTTATTGATAAAGACCGAATTAGCAAAGTTTCAAATGACATTACAAATCGTTATTATAGTTTGAATCTTTGCAATGAAAAAACAATTGAATTTAGATTTTTAAGAGGAACATTGAAATGGGAAACATTCTTTATTAGTCTAAATCTTCTTAAAAATATTGTTGAAAATAGCAGAAAGTCAAATCATGTAATTACTTTAGAAGATTTAATTTTCAATGGATTGGATGATGAATTTAAAAATTATGCAATTGATTACTGCAAAAAAAGAAAGATTACAGATGAAGAATGTGATTGGAAGAAACCATTATTCTTAGAGAAAACAAACTCAGAAAGTCTTTCAAATATCTTCCAATTTAACGAATTGGATTTAGCAAATGACATCTTAAATGATGAATAAATAGATACGGAGAATGAATTATGTGTGTAATTGTAACAAAAGAAATCAATCAAAAAATGCCAAGCAAGGAAACATTAAAACAATGTTTCCTTGCGAATCCTGATGGATGTGGGTTTATGTATAATTATGAAAATGAGGTTTATATTGAAAAAGGATTCATGACATTTGAATCATTTTATGCAAGACTAAAGGAGCTTGATGGACAGATTGGATTAAAAAAGCGTGCAGTTGTATTTCATTTTAGAATCTCAACAAGTGGCTTAATTGATGAAGGGAATTGTCATCCTTATCCAATTTGTAATGATATTCGAGTGATGAGAAGTACATATTTAAAATGCAAGGATGTTGCGTTTTGTCATAACGGTATCATCAGAGATTACACTCCAAAAAGCAAATTAATCAACGATACACAATGTTTTGGTATTCATGTTTTGGATAAGTTCTATGAATTAAATCATGAATTTTATAAAGACAAAGACATTTGCAGAATGCTTAAACTGTTATGTAAATCTAAATTATGCTTCTTAAATAGTGATGGTGAAATCTACTACATTGGTGATTTTGTAGATGTAAAAGGGAATTCATGTAGCAATAATTATTTCACTTATTATAAAAAAAGACGCACTTCTTTAAATTATTTAAGTCATTAAAAAGCAACGAAAGTTGCTTTTTAATTTGCAAAATTAATTTCATTTAGAACTTTTTTTCTGACGATTTATGCGTTTATAAATAACAAATATAAATTTTATGTGCACATTTTTTATTAATTTGTGACACATTTAATCAGCTTTTTTGTAATTTATAAATGCATTTTTAAATTTTTTTATGACGTTTTAATTCAATTTTTTTTCATTTTAAAAACAATATTTTGATTTTTATATGTGCATTAATTTGAATTTTGTGCACTTAATAAATGAACTTTTTTGATTTTTTTAGATCATCATTTTATTTTTTTATTGTATTTTTTTTATTGACTTTATGCATTGAAAATGGCACCAAATCAACGAAAAACCGATTTTCTTCAAAATCGGTGATTTTTAGCCATTTTTTGGGTTTTAAAAATAGCAAGCAAGGGGTTTGTGTGTACACTGGAATCCCATAAGGGATTTGTGTGTACAGTCACCCTGCGGGCGATGTGTGACATCGCCTTACTTTTTGATGGCTTCGCCCCCAAACCCCTTCGTAATTTCTAAATTATTTTTGATCTAGATTTACTTTATGCGATGAATTATTTTTTTTATAGTTCATTTTAAAGAAACAATTTTGTTAGGCAAATTATTTTTGATTTATGTCTTGTGTACTTTTTTGACCTGTGCTAAAATGTAAGCTGTAAAGGAATGCAAATAAAGACACAGGAAATATCTTGTGTCTTTTTTTATTGGTGGACTCAATGAGAATTCAAAATGTTAAACGTGAAAGAAAAATCAAGCATTTGTTTTTTCGTACAACTAATGAGTTGTATGAATATGTGAATGCCTCTTCGAGATTTTTTGATGTATCAAATTCGTATCTTATAAAAGAAAGATGTTTGTCATATTCATTTCCATATATTTGTGATAAGGAACTTGATTCTCAGTCATATAGTCAATTTCAAAATATTTGTGACGGCTTGAATTCAATTGCATTTGACTTTAATAAATTGTATAAAAGTACATTATCTACAAACAGGCTTGATTTAATTTTCAATGATAAATTATTTGAACAGTACTTAAGTAGAATTAAATCAGTGTATGATGAATGGAGAAAACTTTTTGAATATTTCACAGCAAATCATGTTCTTGATTATTCAGCTGAAGAGAAAACACTGGAGGCATTCCATGATATTTTTGATGAATATAATCCTTCATCAAAAAAATGCAAAAGATGGTCTATTCGTGTTTCGGATTCTTTCTATAATTTATTGGTTAGTGCTGCTTCTTCAATCAATTCTTCTGTTAGTCAATTGGTTTTAGAAAGTTGTATGAATCCATCTTATATAGCATTATCAAGTGTAATGAGAAATAAGGACTTCAATTCTTTATCACATTCGCTATCCAACAATATCAGGCAGATACATTACTCACTAATTAAATTGGATAGACGAAACATCGAATGTAGTGGTGGATTTAAGATTGAATCAATGTTTCCTGCTTTTGGACCATTAGTTTTAATTATGAATGAATTTTTAGAATCTTGGAATTCATTTGATGATTATACAGGTGATATAGAAAAAGAAATGTATTACACATATGTGAAGAAAAGAAATCTTTATAAATATATTGAAGATGCCTTGGTTAATAATGATAGAGATTATTTAAAGACACTTCGTAATAGAGAAAATCAAATATGAATTTTTTAAAGTGGCAGTACTGCCATCTTAGCACATTCGTTAGAGTGTGCTTTTTTTGTTGAATGGAGGTGATAGGTTATGGCAACGACCAGAGGCTGGGCAATGAAAGGAAACATTGTTAATCTAGTGAATTATATTTTAGATGTTGGTAATGATCGTGAGAAAACAGATAATGGAAAATATGTTTTAACGTCATCTAGCAATCGCCCAATGGCAGAAGCGTTTGAGTGGAAATGTAATCAATCAAACAATCAATCTGAATCTGTCGGTTTCCATTTTCAATTATCATTGCCTTCTGGTGAAGGCTCAGCCGAGGATTGCATGGAACTAGCCCGTGAATGGATTGAAACAATTTCTAATGGAAAAGCCAAATACATTATTGCTGTTCACACAAATACAAATAATATTCATGCTCATATAGCTGTTGATAAATATCTTAAAGATGGAAAGGTCTGGGATATTTATTGGAAACGAGATCAGAAACGTTTTCGTGAAATTTCAGATCGCATCTGTGTTAAACATGGCTTCTCGGTTTTAGAGGAAACTCGAAACAGAAGTCAAACTTATTTTGAATGGCTTGGTGAACATTCTGACAACAATCGTGACGTTATAAAAAAAATCATGGATACTGTCATTCCAAAGGTTGCATCATACAACGACTTCAAAAATTATATGGAATGCATGGGCTTTAAAATTTATGATGATATGAAATCAACAGATGCCAATGTTTTTCAATTCACTGTCAACGTGAAACTGATCCACGAAGAGGAGGACGGCAGTTACATGGTGCGTATTCCATATGATACGCAATATGTACGTGTTGAGCCTGAAGAATTTGAATGGCTTACAGAAGACAAGACAGCTCGAATTACGATTCCGATTGACAAAGATGTTAGCGTGTTTGATTCAGGTATGGCATACAAAGGATTGAAGGACGCTGAAGAGCTGAAAAGATTATTTGAAGACAAGACAAAAGGGAAACGTAAAGGACTACGTATCCGTATGCCAGAAAGCAAATATATAGTTCGTACAAATCGTCTGGAACCCAATGGAGATGGATTGGGCTATACACTAGAAGATGTTATGCAGCGGATTAACAACAATGGACGTATCATCAACACACGAGATATCCAAAGTGCTTTGGATTCGCAGGGAGATTTTGACAAAGTAATGCAGGCACGAAGAAATCTTTATGAAAGTGCAAATGTGAAGTTTGATCCAACTACAACTTTGTTCAAGTCTGTTCGTCAGGAATCATACTTTAGATGGAAAGCAACGGAAGTACAGAAAGTCATGGATCGTATGAACTACAGAAATCTGCTTCAACACGATCGAGAGAACATAGATAAATTAAAATCAAGACGTTATGAATTACAGAAACAAATTGATGAGGTAAATCATCTTCTGGAAAACGTAGACAATACTGTGGAAATGATGACGGAACAAAAAATTGAAAATGTGATGGATATTTCTGATGAGGAAATTGAAACATTTATCTCCGAAAACAGGAATCCACTGATTGAGAAAAAAGAGAAACTGAAAAAAATGATTGGATTATATTCTGAACGCATCAATACAGTTGATAATCAGAATCAGTATAAATCTGAGCGTGAACGAAGTGAACACGTTCGCTAAATTTGTATTTTTCTTATTGATTTTATTTTTGTTATTTGATTTTCATGCCTCTTGATTCAAACAAGGGTTGCCCTACGGCGTCTCGCTGACGCTTGTCCCTTGTTCTTATCTTCGAGGCATGATACGAAGAAATTGTAAAGGCGATGAGCTGATACAAAGTTTCAAATTGGCATGGCATGACGTGGCTTTCCCGCTTGCCTGTAAGTCCAATATAAATGTGATGTTATCCTTATGGTCATCGCATTTCACACCGTGCTGAGTAGTTCGACCGCCTGCGATGCACGACCCAAACGTGATAGACATGTGGTTGTTAATGTTCTCATTAGTTGCTCACCGGAACTATTGAATAAGCATTAAACATGAAGTCGATCCAGATATCTGTTAGAACCTGTTCTATGAATCTCCCTTTGGAAACAGAGATAATATAGAAAGTAATACTTTTTCGCCGATAGTTTTAATAAACAGACAGACAGATATCAAAAATGACCACGGCAGAAAACATGAGCCTGCCACTACATGAGGATACGAGTTCTGTGGGTGCAACTCCCATAATCCTCAAACACAATTTTATGATATATGAATGCCACACAATGAAAAGGAGCAAGTTCCTTCTACGAATATAACACTTGCATTTGTATATCAGCATGCTTAACTTGACTTTCATCTAAATACGAAGGAGGCATATCCTTTTAAAGACTAATCTATCTGTAAGTCAAGTGGCTCTGCTCATGAAGAAAACTGTTAATTGCTCTTCTCTTTTCATAGGTACATATTCTATACATTCAATTCTATGTTTTCTTCATGAGGTGTTTATGAAGGTACAAGTAATATCAGGTGCAACTCCTGAAACCTTCAACTTTTAATTTCAAGATGTAGCAACGTGATTCTCTCAGTAGGAGGTGAAACTCCTGCTTTCCAACGTATCCTTTTCATGTTGCTACAAACGTTAGCTGTGAAAGGCTATCTTAACATGTGATGGATTGAGATTTTTAAAGAGAATGTCAAAATCTAATTCATCAAATTATTAGACATGGGACAATGATCCATAAGCCAGAATCGTCTGGACAGAGCAGAAAACATGAGCCTGCTCATCTTTCTTAGACTAATCAAATGTATATATACAGATTTATATAAAGGTGGTGGTACATATTGATCAACTTTGAATATTTTTGTTTACCGGCATTATATGTTAAAGACATTTCGTCAGATGTTATACATATGGTAGGAACGGATGCACATGACAGATTGTATCTGGATGCCAACGGCAATATCCAATATTTGAATCTACAGAGTGGAGGCGGGACTCCTGATGATTATTCTTTTGTTCTCGATGAAGACGGACATAATCAAAACAATCTGCCTTTCTCAAAAAAAGAACAGGAGTTATATGGCTTAGATGAAGAAGATGCCTTTTTCACAAATATGGATATGGATACAATTAACATGCTGTATCTGAAAAAGAAAAGTGAAGCTGATAAGGATATTAAGGCTTTGATGAAATTTCTTAACGGAAGATGAATGGTGATTTAATAGGATAGCTATTTGATTGCTATCAGGAGGGTGAAAATGAAATTAGAAAATATTAATGATGTATTGAAGGAAAATATGTCAAAAGATTGTAGGATACATTATTTGGCGTCGTGTATTCTTGACTGTGACGAGTATTCAAATCTTTATGAAAGCTGTAGTAACTATGATGAATTTGAAAAAAGGGTCTTGAATGAAGAATGTTGCTTGAATGTTATCTATAGTTACATTTCTCTATATGGTAAAGATAGAAGAAATCATTGGTACAGGATTCGTGAATTGTTTGGAGATCGTTGTTTTAAAACAGCATCGGATGTAGGTAGTCTTCTTGTTGGGAATGAAGAATTTCAAGTGCTTATTCCAAACGGATATGGTGATGGGATTACACGTGTTGCAGTTTTTAATAAAGGAACTTCTGATTATGGTGTTGCCTTTAGAATTATGTCGGATATGATGGATTCTCATCGTGGACCTTGTTTACAGGGAAAATTTAATATCTATCCATATGATTGCAACGATCCAACTGTTGATGAACCCTGTAGAACATTAAAAGGCAGATACTTTACATATTATTATGACCGCTTAATTGCTTTCGTTGAATACTAAAAGGAGGTGTGCAAAGATGATTGAAGGATTAATGTTGTTAGTGGGTTGTTCAGGTTTACTTTACTATACCTTTAAGTTTAAAGATGAGAATGAAATGCAATCTAAAGAACTAGAAAACATGCGTCATTATTTGCTTGATAAATATCAGGATGAGTTAAAACGAAAATATTCTGAAAAAGATTTTGATTATACAGCAAATATTATGGATTTTTGCTTGAAATTACGAAATATGGATAACGAAACATTAAAAAAGGTATATGGCATGGTGAAAGAGTATTATTCAGAATAGTACTCAATGGAAGTGATTTATTTCATTTTCTTTGCAAGATGGCAGTACTGCCATCTTTATATAAGGAGGTGTGCAAAGATGGATTTAACAATAAAGCTTTTGGAGATAATTGTTGCTTGTTTACTTGGGGCATTGGTAATCTGTTATATATTACCGAAGAAAAGTGAATCTTCTGAGGATGTAACGTCAAAAAAGGCACGTCAATATCTGCTTGATAAATATAAAGCTGAGATGAAACAAAATCATCCAGAAATAGATTTCAACAACTCAGAAGATACTGTAGATTTTTGCTTAAAACTTCAAAGTATGGATGATGATGCTTTGGAGATGGCATACAACAAAGTAAAAGAGCAGGATTCAGAATAATTAAAGGTGAGTGATTGCTCTCTTTACGCAAGATGGCAGCACTGCCATCTTTTTATAAGGAGGTAGATTATGGTACTTAATAGTTTAAAGAAAAAATTATTATTTAGCTCTGTGAAGAGTAAAAAACTGATTGAAACTATGGCTGATGATGAATCAACATGTACGAAAATAAAATCATCAGCAATCCTAGAATCAAGATTAATGGATAGTTTTTTAACAGAAAATGACCAAATCAGATTCTGGATACTTAATTTATATAATGGAGATACTTCAGGCAAAATTCTTTCCTCGGTTTTTGAATACAATTCATCAGGAATCAATTGGAAATCTAAAGGACTTCCTGTACTGCCGTTTATTGAATTTGCAATCAACGAACAAAAGTATATAAACAAATACAAGGCAGATAAAGAACCGATGGAACATTTGCTAGATTGCTTGGATTCAATTAAAAGAATTTTAGAAAAAAGAATCTCTAGGTCGGGATACAGGATAGAAACGCCGGTTCGTTTTGGGTTTCTTGAGTGTTTGTTGTACGCTTGGCTTTTTTATGGGTCTAGTATCCAGCTCGCCTCGCAACGCAATGAATTTGAATTACAACAATCGTTCAATGAACAACAACAATGTAACGAATACTTGGATTGGCGTGCGTCCCGCTTTAGTAAGCATCCGAAAGGATGTGCCAGCAGTCAGAATAAGACGATATGTCGAAAAGACCAGAGCATAACATAAAGGATCCTGTATCCTGCGTAATTGACGCAAATCAGTCATGCACGGATCTTGAGCAGACTACAGCTACTCTAGACCACGTGCGTGATTTTTTTATTGATTGAATTGGAGTGAATGAATGTACGTACCTGAACATTTAACTGAAATATTTACATTTGAAAATCTGCTTAAAGCATTTCGCAGTTCTGCATCGAATCACAGGCATAAAGAGGATGTGCAGGAATTTTTGAATCATCTGTATCTGAATATCCGAAGAATCGAAAAGACATTTAAAAAAGGAGAATATCCAGAAATCACGTATCACAGCTTTGTGGTCAAACAGCCAAAGCTGAGAGTTGTATGGGCGACATCATTTGAGATACGTGTGATTCAGCACTGTTTCTGTGATGTTTTTCTGACCCCTTTCTTTGAACAGATATATGTACCTAGAAACTGTGCATGCAGAAAAGAAAAAGGCACAGACTACGCTGCCAACTGTCTGAAAGCAGACCTGAAGTATTATTATCGAGAGAACGCTGATTCAAATTCAGGATATGTTTTAAAGGCAGACATTCATCATTATTTTCAAAGTATTGACCATGATATATTGAAGCGTATGCTCCATCCAATACTTCCAGATGGAGAAGTCAAGGACTTTCTGTTTTACATTATTGACAGCTTTGACAAGGGCGGTCTTCCTTTAGGCAATCAGACAAGCCAGTTACTGGCACTGTATTATCTTCATCCAGTGGATATACTGATTCAGAACAAGTATGGCGTAATGTTTGATTACGGAGCCTTGTTTTCAAGATACATGGATGATCTGGCACTGATTGCAGAGGATAAACAGACTTTGATCGATGCATACAGAGATATAGATTTTATTTTAAGGAATGCATTGAATCTATGCTTCAACGATAAGACGAGTATCCATCCATTAAAGAATGGGATCGGTTTTCTTGGATGGAACTATTATCTTTTAAAGACTGGACGTGTATTAAAAAAGCGGAAGAAAGATGCAAAGGACAGAGCAAAAAAGAAAGTGAAGCTTGCCATCTATTTATATGAAGAGAATATTATTGATGCAAGAAGCTACGGCAACCGAATCACAAGTGTTCTTGCAACCTTGAAAAAAGGGGATGCAGGAGCGTTTCAAAGAACTCTGATTCATATGCAGCGAACTATGTTCAACGGCTACAGAAAGGAAAACTATGAATATCAAATTTGCGAAGGGAATTGATGTTGTGATTGAGAATAAACATATTCAGGGATTGGCTGGTGTGAAATCAAACGAAGATGATTTGTATCTGCTCAGTATGGATGACGGTATGCACTATCTGCTTGATCTGAACGATAAAATCATCAGAAGATATGATGATTTCAGCAAGATCCCTGATATTCTGAAAAAAGAAGATGTCTGATTATAAAAGATCTAATTATTACAGAATGGAGATGATGAGCGATGTATTTTGATGATGATATCAAGATCAATAAATTTAAAAACGGTTCCCATTTCAATAATCATTTGAACAATCTGTTTCGTACAGACAGTGCACAGAAATGGACAAATGTTCATACGTCTGAAAATGAATGTTATACAATGGGGAATCCTGATGATACAGGAATCTTTCAGTTTGATTTTAAAACACGCAGATTGATTAAAAATAACTTTTATGGTCAATGGAATCATGATGTAGACCATCTGTTTTTTGCCAGAGTGGATTGTCCCAATGACGACATTTTTGAGTGGAATAAGGAAATGCATCAGGAAATGCAGAAAATTCTTTGTGATATGCAGAACAGGCATTATTACCCGATTCTCATCATTATTCATAATGACCAGCCAAGAGAATACTGTCATTTCCATATTCTTCTGGATTATATCGATCCAGACGTTAAATCATAAAGGTGGCAGCACTGCCACAATCAGGAAAGAAGGACTAATAGTATGGATGAAGTGTATAGATATTTTACTGTTGGTAAATTCAAGAGTTCAAATGGTAAAACATATTTTATTTATGTGCCAGCTCCATATTATCATTTTGATGATTATGCCCAACAGGATAAGCATTATTGTTACGGGTTTATTTATCTTGAAGGACATGCCGTTTTAGCGGTGTACCAAGATAAGTGGCATATGGAAACGAATGAATGCAATCCACATGGCAGATGGATGAAGTTGATTAGAAATAGCCAAGATTTAATCAGCGTTGGAGGTCGTATTTTAGCTTTGAAAAAAGGCAGTCCTGAAAACGAAGATTTAGCTTATTATGAGGCATTCAGCTGTTTCAGTAAAGTAAATAAGCCTTTTGATGCATTATTTCCTAATATGGATCCAAATAAAATATATGGCGTTGAGAAAGATGCCGAAGGGAACCATCTATTAATGAAATATGAGATTCGTGAATGTGGAGTGTGGCCTAACTATTTCAAAGTACTAGATGATGAACAGGAAAGCGGTAAAACCGATGAATAAAACAAGACCAAACAGAGTTTATTTCCGTGTTACAGATGAGGAATTAAAACTTTTGAACCAACGTGTTGATGAATCTGGAATGACGAAACAAGACTGGATACCATTGGTGCCATTACCATATTGGAATACATTCGATATCATCAAAAATGACAAAGTAAATGATATGGATTCTAAAAAATTGAATGTTTACGGAAGAACAATTGGCGAAGAAGTATTATCAAAATACAAATAAGAAAGGTGGCAGTACTGCCATCTTTTTATGTACAGCAGACACAGGAGGACATGTAATGTGGATTTTTATAGGACTGGTAGTTAGTTTTGGACTTGGCTTTGGCATTGGCAAGCAGTACGCCGTCAACAAGGCTGCACAAAGGCCAAGTTTTATATTATATAGCGATGTTGAATGCAGGAATGAAGCTGTAGTGAAGAATACGCCTGATGGATACGCCGTGATGAACAGCTATGTTCCATCTGGAGAGGAAGAAAACGCTGCCTTGCAGAATTTTAGCCCAGTGGAGATGGTATCTACAGCGGACAGGACATTTGTAGTTCTTGGGCAGGATGATGGTGTCTATTTTTTACAGGAGACGGATGATTCAAAGGGCGTTGGATCACGTCCAAGATTTGGAATCCTGAAAAAGATTGGATATTCGATACGAAGGAATCTTTTTTAGGGCAAGGCGATTTTGGCCCTCGCATCCAGAATGCTCGGGCAGATTTTGCGTCCGCTTAAACGGACGCATTTTATTTTTCTTTTATTTTTTCTTATTTGATTTTATTTGTTTTTATTTGTTTTTATTTGTACTATCGAGTATTTTATCAAAATACAAGGACTGCCCTACGGCGTCTCGCTATCGCTTGCTCCTTGTATTTTTCTAAAATCCTCGATACGAAGAAATTGTAAAGGCGATGAGCTGATACTTGATAAAGTTTCAAGGTTGGCAATCGCAATGGAGGAAAACAAGTATGAATGCAGATGAAATGATGTATGAATTAGGATTTAAAAAATGGGATAAATATACGGATGAGGATAAAATGATGTATTACTGCCTTACCGAAAATGACCATTGGATAGTACGTTTCTTCAAATCGTATGGTGTTGCAAACTATTTGGTTTCTTATACTCACTGGTTTGAAACGGATAGAGAGTGGAAAAAAATGGATCCGATAGTAGACATGGATCTGCACAAAGCAATTCATCAGGTATTGCTTGAACATGGATGGCTCTAGATCTGAGCCATTCCATTCAGGTATGAAATTAAACATTTATTTTATAGATGCCATTCATAGACAGGAGGATAAATAATGAATGATGTACGTGTAGAAGTAAGCTATAGATTATCAAATGAATCCGAAACACGTTATGTGGTCGTGGATGCGATGACAGGGCGTGTGGTAGACAGTGCAAAGGGGTATGGCTATACATCCTATAAAAAAGCATTGGCGTGTTACCGCTGGAAACATGAAAAGCTTAGAAAAGGAATGATTTAAATGGAACGTAATGATGTTGAATTGAAGAACCTTCGAAAAGAGAATATGAAGCTTTTAGAAAGGATTCGCCTGCTTGAAAAGGATATTGAGCATTTGAAGCAGGTTAATCAAAGACTTCTCAAAAGAAAGAAAATGGTACGGAGCAATGGATAAGATGGAAAAGCGGTTAAATAAAATCAGTACAGCAGAAATGAAAAAGAATATGAGTGAAGATACCATGACGATCTGTGAATGCTGTGAATACTTGGAAACTATGATAGGTGATGACAAAAACATCTTGGACTGCATCAACTACATAGAGAAAAAGGCAAAGTCTATGCACAGCAAACTGGTTCAGAACAAGGATGAAATTAAGCTCTTGAAATTTGTGAAAGGTACGCCAATGCTTTTAAGCGAGACGGCAGAACAGCTGTTTAAAGAGCTTGGCTTCAGAAAAAATCAGTCCGCTTGCTACGATGACAAAAACATAAAGTACGAAAAGGAATCCAGCAATGGATGTGACATCCTAACGGTGCATTTCTATAATGGAACGTTTGTTTATACAGAGAATATGAATCGTGCAATGGTGACGGATGGAAAGATGCTGAAAGCCATCTACAGGCAGATGATGGAATTAGGATGTATCTGATGAAAAAATAAATTGGAAGGAGTTCAGATGATAAACAAAATTAAATGGTTTTTTAAAAGATTATTCTGTAAGCATGAATTTACTTGGTGTGTAAAGAATGAGATGTTTCATTCTCTCAGAGGTGAGACTCAGTATCTTGTGTGTTTGAAATGCGGGAAAGTGAAAGATACAAGATTTGTTGAATTTGACTAAAAAGAGCTTTATAGGATTGTCCAAATGAAATGTGAACTAATAGCTGATAAATATAAAAAACTTACTGGTAGAGATATTAAAGAAGATTTAGAAAATGAATGATGGAAAAGAGGGATATAGATGGAAAACAATGAAAATTGTGTTTACTGGGAATTGGATAAATATCAGGTAAGTCTGTTGTTGAAACATGTTTCCCAGTTCAAAACAGAAAACGAAGAGGATAAAAAGCTTGCTGAGAGCATGGCGGAAGAGTTGAAGAAACTGTTTGGATGGAATGAGGTCCATGTAAGCTGGAAGCTTACCAAGAAACAGGTGGTCTTTCTGTCAAAGTACACTGCTCAGCTGAAGTGTACAGACAAGGACGAAGAAGAAACGATGAGTCTTTTAACCGATGATTTAAGTTTCTTGTTCCTGTATCTGGATGCCTTAGAAAATCCAAACCGTAAGAATGAAGATGAGGAGGTTGCAGGATATGAATGAAAATCAGAGATTGTTGATGGGATTGTTTAAAAGTTCTGTTAATGAAAATGAAATGCACTGTATGATTGAAGCCGATGTGGATGAAGCACAGCTTGGTGCAATGGTGGCAACCATATTGGATTATGCATTCAAAAATGAGTTGAATATGGATACTGTATTTCAATATGCAGGTATCGTTTTAGAAAATACGGATGTTGCTGTAGACGTAGACGATGTGAATATAAGTCAAATGAACTAAAAGAAAGTAGAGGGGTATTAAAATGGCTTTAATTGATGTAATGAGTGGAGGAAATTCCTTCAGAAAAGTAAGTGTGGATGAGATTCGACCAAATCGTGAAAACTTTTATGCAAGTATCAGTGATAATGAAGATCAAATGGTAGAAGACATGGCAGAATTGATTCAGGAATATGGTCAGGATGAAAATGGTGTTGTCTATATGGATGAATCCGTAGGAGATGGAAAAAAATATACGCTTCTTGCAGGCGAAAGACGTTTTAAGGCTATCAAGCTGAATTATGAAAAAGGTATCGGAGATGGATTGTTCCAAGTCAAAGTAGTGGCCAAACCTAAAGATGTAACGGAAGAGTTGATCCGTATCATCATGTACAATGGAATTCGAAACAAATCAAAGGATGTGCGTAAAGCAGAAGTTGATGCATTATGCATGTGTTGGGAAGAAATGGATGCTCAGGGTGAGAAACCTCAAGGAAAGAAACGTGACTGGATCGCCGGAAAGATTGGCATGTCACCGAGACAGGTTCAGGAATACCTGACAGGTGAATTTTCAGAGCAGGGAATCGACACGGAGCCACAGGAAGATGGCAGTACTGCCACTTCTGAAAAATCTGAAAAGAAAAAAGGTCTTGAACTGTCTTCGGCAGACAAGGATACATTGAAAAGTCTTCAGGAACATTTAAAAGCATCTACAGGTCGTAAAGTTAAAATTAGTCAGAAAGACTGTTCTGTAACATTCTATCCGAACAAGGACGTTGATGCGATGGAAGATTTATATACGATTTTACATGACTTTGGTTTCACGGACCAAGGATACTGGGAATAATAGAAATAAGAGGGGTATTTAAAATGGCAAAAGTAATTTCAATTCTAATGAACAAAGGTGGCGTTTCAAAAACAGAAACGAGTTTAAATCTAGCATATGGATTATCTGTGAAAGGAAAAAAGGTCCTATTGATTGATATGGATCCTTCATCGAATGCCACATCCGTTATCCTTGGGTTGGATAACAATCTGTCAGAACAGGGAGCAAGTCAATATAAGGAACTGTTTGACAAGTACATCAGCGAAGGACAGCCAAGAATCCTAGCGTGCTATGAAGCAATGCATGAATATTTGAAACAGACTCCATACAAGTATGATATCCATGATGTATTGGAAGACCAGAAACTGGATATTCATGAAGCAATTCAGAAAACACGATTTGAAAACTTGAATCTGATTCCGAGTTCGGTTGCATTATCTACAACAGACATCAAATTAAAAGGGTCCATCAATCCTTACAATCGTTTAAGACGTGCTATTCAGAAAGTTGAAGATGAATATGATTTTATCCTTTTAGATAATCAGCCATTTGAAAATTCGCTGTCTTTCAATAGTATTACTGCATGCTATAAAGAAGGGGATTTGATTATTGCTCCAACAAAAATAAGTTTAGGAGGAATACAGGGAATCGACTCTACCTTGCATACGATCCTACAATGGATGCAGGAAGTAGAATCTTTACGCTATGATTTCAAGCTGCTGATTACAATGAAAAACCGTAATGGCGTAGACAATAAATGGACAGACATCCTTCACGAGACATTTGGCGAATACATGTTTGATACAGTGATTCGCTATCAAGGAAAGCCTGTTGCCGATGCATCCATGAACCGTAAGATTCTTCTTGAAACTCCAAAGTTTGGCGTTGCTGAGGACTACCAGAACTTTGTGGATGAAGTATTTAGCCTTAGCTAGTCTGATTGTAGGAAGAAGACTACTGATAGTCTTCTTCCTACATTGGATTGCCCAACAGATGACAGATGTTCTAAAACATATGGATTCAGTCATAATTTAAGATTTGGATATGAGGAGGATAAAAGGATGAAAGACTTGTTGCCAATCGGAAGTGTTGTCACTTTAAAAGAAGAAAAAAAGAAATTAATGATTATTGGTCGCATTCAGGAGAATGAGAAGACTAAGAAACTCTATGATTATGCAGGATGTAATTGGCCTGAAGGATATATGGACAAAGACCATTGTTATGTATTCAATCATGAAGACATTGATTGTTTGTACTACATTGGATTGCAGGATATTGAAGAATTCAATTACAGATTTGAACTGGATGAAAGATTAAAGGAAATGAAATAATGTCTGAAAAGAATGATGTAATTAGAAAAATAAAAAAACTTATGGCACTTGCTGAAGATACATCAGCAAGTGACCAAGAGATACAGCTTGCCATATATCGTGCAAACAAACTTCGCATCAAATATAAGATTGAAGAGATTGATTTATTTGATAAAAAGGGTTCACTTGAAGATGTCGTTAGGATGCAATTAGAATATACAGGTATTGGATATATCCATTGGGTATTAAATGTATTAGCAAAATATTTTCAATGTGAAACAAGTTATGTAGGAAAAATAAATAAGAATGATGCCAAATTCTATATCATTGGATTGCAATCGGATGTAGATGTTTGTGTGCCAGTTGCTGAGGGAATGGTTTATTTGAATTCTATGTTAAAAGACGTTCAAAAATGTTATGTAGGAGATGTCGATTTCAGAATTTTCAAAAAAGACTATTGCAAAGGTTTTGCGAATGGCTTAAAACATCAACTTGAACAGTCTTTAATCGAAATGAATCTGCAACCTAAATATGAACTTGCAGTAGTAGGAGTGCCTGCTGTTGTTAAAGAATGGGCAAATAAGAAAATCACATTCAAAAAAACAAAAAGTAGATGTGAAACTAATGTAGAAGCATATAAATTAGGAAATCAACATGGGCTTGAATATGAAGTGGAAAGGACAGATTTACTTGAAAACTAAAGCGATGGCAGTACTGCCACGTAGGGAGGGGATAGGATGAAATCATTAGAATTGAAAAATTGTGAAACAGAATTTAATCTTATCAGACTGCATAGCAGGAATGGCGTTTCTCTTCTAGCAAAAACTCGTAAAGATAACACTTTGGTCGAATATTTGGTTGAAGAAAATTCAAATAATGGAAAACGTGTGTATGGTGTAGGGGATGATTTGCATGTAGCATTTATAACTTTTCTTTCTTTTATTGAGATAGATAATTAAAGAGGAAAGTTTATGACAGAAGATAGAGCAGTAGAATTGATTAATGGAGCAATCAAAAAGTTATAAGGTTTGATTGAAATGAAAATAACAGGAGGTGTGCAAAGATGGCAGTATTAGAATTGATTGGAATGTTTTTTAGAATAATGATTTCATTCTTATTTCAAATGATTGGATTGTTCTTGAGCTTTTTATTAGGAATCAGTACACTTGTTTCTAGAGTGTGGATGCTGTTACTCTTTGCGACCGTCTGTTTTCATGCATGTGGGTTGGACAGTGGTACAGTCAACATGTTCTCAGATACATTCACACTGGTTGCCTACATCGTAATCACGGTAATTGTATTGTTTGCACAGACGATTATTGGATGGTTGGTAGGCATGTGTTATTACATATCTGAATCAGCCATGATGTTTTAAAATAAAGAATGGAACAGCATATTTTATTCAATTATTTATAACTTTGTGTTAAGAAGGTTGTATAATAAGCTTGAGATAGAAGGCGTATGCAAAATTGAAAAAATATCTTGTGTACTTTTTCGGCCTGTGCTAAAATGTAAACTGTAAAGGAATACATGAATAGCAAGACACTTCGAAATTGATACGAAGTGCCTTTTATATTCAGCTGTTTAAAGGTCGATTCACGGACCTTGATAGAAATATCGAAAGTACAGACGAACTAAAATCACACCGTTGTCATTCGTGAAGCGGTTAAAATTCTTCAGTAGTCTGTAATGCCATGCGTAGTGAAGGGAGATGTAATGCCGTTGAATAATAAGTCAAGTTGCAGTACATCACAGATTCACATGGTTGTGAAGGGTACTTTTTTGAGGTGTGCTATTCATGTATTCCTTTAGTGATGTTAAAGATGTAGTACAGCATAAATCTGGATGGTAGTGAAAGGAGTGAAGTATGTTTTTTAATTCGTACAATGTATTAATTGGAGTGATTGTTCTAACTCTATGTTGTGGATTGTTATTTTCACTCGGTTTGGCTATATTCTATGGTGGAAAAATGACAATTGAAATCGTATCGGGTGCAACAGATTATATTGCTTTTTTTCAGAAGATGCTTATAACAATTGGTATTGGGAGTCTATTTTACATGATATTAGAAATATTTAAAAAAATGTGGGGATGTTGAAATGATTGAAAAGGTTTTAGATGAATTATATAAAAAGCTTCCATTGGATTTGAATGTGATCGAAGTTAATGGCATTCATCCATTGTCAAATGGAGCTGTTGTTGTGGATGTATCATATCCTATGATGAGCGATGATTTTACAGAAACACTCTGTTTTAATAGTAATTTGAATGCTCGGGATATTCTGATCCACTTGGAAGAAAGAGTGAACTCGAAGTATTCATCTTTGAAGGATGATGAATATGTACGAGAGAAACTTAATGAATTTTTCAAACTAACAGATGAATTGTTGCAGACATTATAGGTCTGTTTTAAAGACGGGATGTGGCATTGAATAAAGCCAAGCATTCATGTAAGTCCACCCCCTCTTGTTTATATGGTGGCAGTACTGCCATCTAGGAGGTCAATATGTTAAATACAGTAGCAATTTCAGGGGTGCTAGGATATCCCCTTGAATTGAAAAAAGATAAAAATGGTAAATCTTATATCCGTAGTTCTGTTTCAGTATCTAGAAACTATAAAGGGGAAGACGGATATTATTTGAAGGACTATATCGGTTTCGTTGCGATGGGGCAGAATGCAGAATACTTAGCAAAATATGCTCAAAAGGGTGATCGCATCGAAATCAAAGGACGCATGCAGTCTTATGCACAGACTTTCTGGGAATATTATGAGGAAGACTGCTTTCCAAAGAAAAGGGAGAAAAAAATCTATAAAACAGAGATTCTCGTAGAAGATGTTGAAGTTGTTGCAAAAACGGAACAGAAGAATACTGAAGATGGCAGTACTGCCACGCACAAGTATACAGAAGAGGAAATTAAAGAAAAATTAGAAGCCTACAGAGCTACAAAAGAAACAAATCCAGATTTAGTTTTTTAATGATGAACTTTAACTGGAAATATTTACAAATAAATTTATTGGAACATTCATAAGTTCCAAGAGGGGTAATCAGATGAAATCAAATCAAATTTTAATGGCAGGTGCAATTGCATTAAGCATGATTCTTTCATGATGTTCGGCATCGTCTACATCTGAAGATGTAAAGGATGACAAAACAACAGAAACTGCAACAAAAACAGATTCTAAAAAATCAAAAAAGGAAGATGCTAAAACATCTACAAAGGATAAGAAAGAATCACCAAAAACAGAAACAAACAAAAATACGGCTAAAGCCGTTGAAACTAAAGAAACCTCAAATTCAGAAAACAAGAAGGCAGAGGTTCAGGTACAGAATTCACAACAGCATACTCATAACTGGGTTGCTCAGACTCAAACGATTCATCATGACGCTGTTTATGAAACAAAATATGTCGTAGATCAAGCGGCTTATGACGAACTGCCTGATTGGAAAGATGTTGATGGCTATATCTGTGACAACTGCCATCAGGAGATGTTCACGTTAGAAGAGGCTCAAATGCATGTACAGGTATCCGCTGCAATGGGAAGTGGAAAGTGTAAATCTTATCACGCTGGTATTGTGAGAATACCGCCAGGGGCACAAAATCTAATTCATCACGATGAAGTTGGTCATAACGAACAGGTCTTGGTGCAGGATGCTTGGGATGAAACAGTAAGTAATGGATATAAATGCTCTATCTGTGGAGCAACGAAATAGAAAGGATGTGTTGCTATGAAATCTAATAAAATCTTTATGGCAGGTGCACTGGCTCTTAGTATGGTGTTATCTGGTGGCATGTTGACTGGATGTTCTAATTCTTCAAACACAAAAGATACAAAGACATCCGAAGTCACTAAGAAAAAGGAAGAAAAGAAAGAAGAAACTGCAAAAGCCGATTCTTCTAATAAGTCAAATGCTTCAGAATCAAAGAAGGACAACACAGCTTCGACTACAAACACTAGCTCGAACAAGAACAACACAAATTCTTCTTCAAAGCCTTCTAATAGTAGCAACAATAATTCAAGCTCATCAAAGCCATCGAATAACAGCGGTTCAAACTCAAGCAGTTCTAAACCAGCCGAACATACACATGACTGGGTTGCTGTGACTGAAACTCGTACAGTTGTAGATCAGGCTGCATATGATGAACAGGTTCCAATCACTGAAATGAAGGCATATTCAATCTGCAATGCGTGCGGTGCTGATATTACTGGGAATACATCAGACCACATGTACAATCATATGATTAATGATGAAGTTGGTGGATATCACACAGAATGGCGTGAAGTAGTCACTGGCTATCAGACGGTGCACCATGATGCGGTGACACATACCGAAACTGTGACAACAGGATACTGATGCTCAACATGCGGTGCTACAAAATAGATTTATATATTTAAGGTGGAATAAAATATTTCGCCTTTTTTTATAAGGTCGATTCACGGACCTTGATAGAAATATCGAAAGTACAGATGAAATAGGATCATACTTTCTTCATTCGTGTAGAGGTTAAAATTCTTCAGTAGTCTGTAATGCCATGCTTAGTGAAGGTACTATGGAAGTAACGGTATCCCTATCATCGTTGCAGTACAGCACATTTTCACATGGTAGTGAAGGAATCGGCATCGCTGTACAACGTGAATTCAGGGCGCAGTACAGCAACGCTTTCACATGGTAGTGAAGGAAGACCAGATGAAATGATTTTTCTAATTGCGTTGTAGCTTAGAGTATTCTTTGAGTTGCTTCATAAAAAGAAGGTGAAGATTGAAAATGGAATTTGGATTAGTATTGATTTTATTTGCCGGATTGATTGTTCTTAGTGTGTTTTTTTATTCACTAGTCAACATTTCAAAACAGTCCGCAATCAAAGAAAAGAAACTCTTAAAAAAAGAGTTATATTAATGTTAAAAAAAGGAACTCAGGCGAGTTCCTTTTTTGTTTACACGCAATAAAGCGGTTAACGCCCGTACTATTGCACCATTTTATGGAACAGGAGGCGATATAAATATGAACAAATACAGTTTATTGGATTTTCCTTAAATTGAGTTGAAAGAATGTCAATGTTTTTTCCTTTCAGAATATTGATGTTATTAAAACTCAAAAAACAAGATTTCTAACGTTAGAGATTTTTAGGGATAGAAATAAATAAAGGGGAACGATTTAAATTAAGGTCATTTACCTTAATAGGAAGGAATGAAAGTATGAAAAAGATTAAGAATACATTTCTCGCCTTTTTTGTAACTGTGTTAACTTCACTGAATCTGGTGCTTCCTACTTATGCAGAAGAAACGACTGCTCAAGCAGTGAATACGGCAGGGTTTTCAGTGAATGTTGTAGGGGATGGTACAGTTACACTTTCATCAGGCGATTTCACAAAAACGCTGTCTGATGGGGAAAGTTATAATGCTGATTATAACGAAGGTACAGAGATTAAAATTGTTTCTAAATCCAATGAGAATGCAGTTATTGATGATATTACTTTAAATGACAGTACAATCTCAGGATTTACAACTGGTAAAAAATCTTTCAGCTTTGTCTATACAACAAAGACTGCTGATGCTTCTTTTAACGTAGTGTTCAAACAAAATGAAACGCAAAAAGAAGAAAACAGTAATTCAAGCGAAGATGAAAGTGATGATGCTTCTCAGGACAAAAGTTCTAATGAATCTGTTTCTACTTCAAATGATGCAGTAGCTGAATCCGAAGATGCAGATAAATATGGCACATTTGATGTGGATCTTTCAAAGATGGATATAGATACATCTAAAACCGTATATACAAAATACTTGTATGCAATTCCAAGTGCTGTATCTGAAAACGATACAATCACTTCTGCATTGATTGATAAAGACCCAAAGGATACGATCTATACGCAGACAATGGAGCCAAGCACAGTATATACAGATGGAGATGCTTACTATATTCAGGCAGACACACCTTTTGTGAATGGTTTAGCCAAGAAGAATTATCCATACGATTATGATGTGGCTCGTGGAAATGATTATGGTCAACAGCTAACAGAAGGCTTTTCTTATGATAAGAAAACTCACATCTTAAAAATTGATAAAGATGTTTTCAAAACTGTGGCTAAAGAAGCAAAAACAGATAACAATCCAAAAGAGGATTTTTCAGATTTACAGGTACAGTTTTTAGTTCCTGCTGATGTAGAAAATGATGTTAAAGTTAAAACTACAGTTGTTGATAAGACAGGTTCTATTGACAGTGTTGTAGGGGATTCAATCAGTTTACGTCCTTTCATGACAACACGTTTTCAACTTGCTTCTGAAAAGACCGCAAGTAATATTATTCCAAAAAATGTAAAAGTATATGTGAACGGTTCAGATGTTCCTTTGGAGTCTGAATATGGTGCGTATGACCCTGAAACAGGAGAGATGGCACTATCTTATATGGGTGGTGCTTTAAAATCACTAGAGATAGTTATCTCCAAGTCAAAGGGAAGAGCAGTGGGCGTTGGTTTAGGTACAGCCAAAGTTGGAAGTATCAATGTGCTAGCTTATTTGGCTGAAGGTACAAAGGATGTGTTTAGCGTTGGTTCCTCTATTGATGTAGTAGGTAAATTTGGTAATAACAGCTACGTACAGACGATTGACGGTCCATTGGAACTATATAACAAATCTAGAACAACAGCAGGTGGATATTTCAATACTGTGGACTGGAATGATGGTGATGGTGGAGAGTGTGTTGTGTCAGAGTCTGCTCTAGCGGTTCCGCAGTCTATTACTATGAATGGACAAATTATTGATTTTACGATGCGTGATATCAATGGAAACAGTTATGGACAATGGGTGAATGGAGGATATGATTTAACTGATATTTCAGATCCAGTTGCATTCAATGGTGCAATTCAGGCTTTCTGTCACCATATCAAACAAGCTGTAGGCACAATTAATGAAAACAGTCGTTATGATTTGCGTTATCCAACCTGTACATTACGTGTGTTAGATGCAAGTACAATTAATGGATACAGACATGTTGTATTTGGATTTGAAACAAACCTACATCAGTTTGCTGGTTCAACACCTCAAACCGTTGGAACTGTTTTTGAACTTGCTTTCAAGGTACAGTCTAAAGGTAAACTTTGCATTAAAAAGACTTCTGCAAACCCAGCTATCACAGACAACAACCCTTGCTACTCATTGCAGGGAGCTGAATACGGTGTTTATAAAACGGAAGCTGATGCAAAAGCCGATAAAAATAAAGTGAATACTTTAACGATTGGTAAATACGACAATTCAGAAAAATATAAAGACTGGTCAAATGAAATTGAATTGGATGCAGGAACATATTATCTAAAGGAAACCAAGAATCCAAAAGGCTATGCTTTGAATAATTCTGTTGTTTCAGTTGTAGTAAAAGCAAATGAAAGTTCTTGGATTGGTACAAATGGCGAGTTCAAGGATTATCCGCAATCCGATCCAGTTGGTATTTTGTTAGGTAAAGTCGATAAAGAAACGAATAAGAATAAACCACAGGGATCGGCTTCTTTAGCAAATGCGGAATTCACAGTTAAATATTACAAAGGATTGTACGATTCCGACCCTGCTAAATCAGGTCAGTCGCCTGCTCGTACATGGATATTAAAGACAAATGAAAATGGTTATTGTCAATTAAAAGATGAATTTAAAGTTTCTGGTGATGACTTCTACTATAATGGAAATAATGATCCAACATTGCCTGTTGGTACAGTTACCATTCAGGAAACAAAGGCTCCAACAGGATATTTTATCAACAATGATATTTTTGTGAGAAAAGTTACATCAAAGGGTATAGATGATGATGTTAAAACGTATAACCAACCAGAGGTGCTTGAAAAGGTCATCATATTCGATATCAAGAAGGTACAGGCAGGAACTTCAACACCAGTTGCAGGTGCTGTATTCCTTCACACTATGCCAAATGGTTCAACGAAAGAATTAACAACAAATGGCAGCGGTGAAATTACGATTACAGGTTTAGCTTCTGGTACGCACAAAATCAAGGAAATCAAATCTCCTGACGGATACCAGTTAAATCCGAACGAAGTTGTATTCAATGTAGCTTCTGGTACAGGTCAGATCACATTCACAAGTGGAACGAACAGTCTGATTGCACAAGGAACAAAGGATTCAGGGGATGGATATGCTACATTTGGCGATAAGGTAAATCCTTTCAATTTGAAAATTACAAAAACAAATGAACACGGAAAAGTCTTAAAGGGTGCTGAATTCACTGTATACAGTGATGAAAAATGTGAAAAGGTTGTAGATACACAGACTTCAGATGAAAAAGGGTTATTGACTTTCAAAAATCTGGATGTAGAAAAGACTTACTACTTCGAGGAAACAAAAGCCCCTCAAGGCTACAGAATTCCAATAGATGAAAACGGAAAGGCTTATGTTCATTCCGTATATGTTTCAGCTACACCACAGACAGATACATTTAACTTTACTGTTGATGGAATAAAATACGATACATCTAAGACATCTGGAAACATTCGCTTAGAAGGAACTAAAAAGGATCGTGTTGTTGCAGTTGATATCACAAACAAAACAACACAGTTATTACCTGAAACAGGTTCAAATGGAACAATCCTATTAATTGGATTAGGTGTTGCTGTAATAGCTTATGCTTTATATAAATCTAAAAAAGATAAAATGATTTCTAAATAATGAAGAAAGAGGGATATTAAAATGAAAACTAAAAATGTGGTTTTTGCAGGATTAACTGCATTGTCTATGACTTTAAGTCCTGTAGCAACTTGTGTTGCCCAATTAGTGACTCCAGTCTATGCTGCTGAAGCAACGCAAACTTATGCGACTCCTAACGGTGTAGCTGATTTTGGTAAGGGTAATGCTTCGATTACAATCACACCAAATGCAGGACAATCTCTAGTTGGTAAAAAATTCCAAGTCTATAAATTATTTGACGCTGAAAATGCAGTGGATAATGAATCTATCAACTATACATGGAACAATGATTACAAAACAGCTTTACAGACTGTTGTTGGTAAGAAAATCAACAAATCAGCTTCATCTGTAACTGAATATGATGTAATTGACTATATTCAAACTTTGAATACTAACAAAGTGGAAGGTGCTCAGGCTGACCAGAAATTAGAAGGCCGTTACAGCAACTATCGTCACTTCGTTGAAGCTTTAAGAGATGAACTCGTTAAGGAAGGTCTTTCTCCAAATACTGTTAATGTTACAGCTGTAAATGCAGTTGATGGTTCTGTTAAGTTCAGTGGATTAGGATATGGTTATTATTTAACAGATGAAGTTACTGCTGTACAGGATACACATTCAGCAGCTTCATTGATTTTAACAAATACAGCGAACCCTAATGCTCAGGTTAATATCAAATCCGATTATCCTACTTTGATTAAAAAAATCAATGAAGATGACAACAATGTAGGATGGAATGATATTGGTGACTATGAAATTGGACAGACAGTTCCTTACTACCACGATACATATGTACCAGACATGAATGGATATCAAACATATAAAATGATTTTCCATGACAAGATGGACAATGCATTGACATTCAATAAAGACTCTGTTTCTATCACAATTTCAAGCAACAAGAAATCATATACATTAAAGAGTAATGAATTTAAAGTAGTTGAAAATAGTGGTGAAGACACATTCTATGCAGAAATTCCAGATTTAAAAGCTATCGTTGACAAACAATTCCCAGAAGGAATGAACAACAACAACGAAAATACTTATGGCCAATCTGTTCGTTTAAACTATAATGCAACATTGAATGACAATGCATCGACTCGTACTGGTCGTGCTGGATTTGAAAATGCTGTTCGTCTTGAATATAGCAACAACCCAGACAGTGATGGAAATGGTTCTACAGGAACAACTCCTTGGGATACAGTAGTTTGCTTCACTTATAAAATTAATGGATTAAAGGTCAACAACCACAACAAATTATTGAAGAATGCTAAATTCCGTCTATACAGTGATGAAAACTGTACAAACGAAGTGTATGTTAAGGAATCTCCAAACGGATATGTTGTTATGAACCGTGATTCTTTAGGTGGAACTGACCACACTGGAGGAGCACGCCCTAGCAGTGCAGTAGAAATGGCATCAGATGCAAAAGGTGTATTCACTATCTTAGGTTTGGATCAGGGAACTTATTACTTGAAAGAAACGGATTCTCCAGCTGGATACCGTGAATTGCAAGACCCTATCGTTATCACAATCAAACCAACATTCACTGATGAACGTAATAACTACAACGCAGGTGAAGGTGCTACTGACAAGACTTTAAAAACATTAGAAGCAACTGCTCATGTTAAAGAATTCTTAAATGGTGCTTACAAAGAAAGCGACACTAACTTAAAAACAGATGTAACAGACGGTTCTGCTAACATTACTGTTGTCAACTATGTAGGAACTAAATTACCAATCACTGGTTCTAACTTGACAATGATTTGTCTAGGTGCAGGTACAATCACAGTTGTTGGTGCGTTGGCACTAGATAAAAAACGCAAAAACAAAAAAGACTAATTTAAAAAATGAATAAAATGGTTAGGATGGCAGTACTGCCACCTTCCATTTTTGGAGGTGCTGATATTGAAGTCGATTATTAAAGCTATCAAGGAAACCAGTTGGACAGTACGTTTACTGATTGTAATCGGAATATCTTTATGTTCGATTCCACTGGTATCGAGTATTCATTCTAGCATGCAGCAGAATAATATGATTTCAACCTATGAGAGCAAAGTAAAACATACGGACAAAGCAAAAATTAATGAACAGATTCAAAAGGCTCACAATTATAATGATATGCTTTTCCAAACAATGGGAGCTTCTGTAGGAGATATCGATACAGCTATTTTATCGGATGAAAGCTATGAAAATATTTTGAATCTGACTGGCAAAGGTATCATGGGTTCAATTGAGATTCCAAAGATAGGCGTTGACCTTCCAATTTATCACGGAACAAGTGATGATGTACTATCAAATGGTGTTGGCCATTTACAAAATTCTTCATTTCCAGTCGGTGGAGAAAATACACGTACTGTTCTGACGGGTCATAGGGGTCTTCCAAACGCAAAATTATTTACAAGACTTGATGAGTTGAAAAAAGATGATTTATTCTACATTCGTGTGGGAAATAAAACACTAGCTTATCAAATCTATAAAATAGAAATTGTAAAAAAAGAAGAAGCACCTGATGTTCTTGGAATTGAAGAAGGCAAGGACCTTGCAACTTTGATTACATGTACTCCATATGGAATAAATACACACAGATTGATTCTGACTGGTAAGCGTGTACCATACAGTGAAAAGAAAAAAGAAGCCATTGAACCAGAAATGATGAGTTGGAGAGAACTTCTATTTACAGCACTTCCATTTTTAATTGTATTTATGTTGATTGTTAGATTTATTTTAAATAAGAGAAAGGAGAGAAAGTTAAAATCATGAAGATTCTGAAAAAAATTGGTTTAGCGTTAAGCTTGATGCTAGTTTTAGTACCATGCTTAAATGTGCAGGCTAAAGATATTACAGATAATCCAGATGTAGGGGACATTACAATTCTTCCTGAAGAGGATTTGACTAAGGTTCCTGATAATGGGTTAGGTTCAATCTCAGTAGAATTGACAGATGCTTATGATAAATATCTTTCCAAAGAAAATGTTAAATTCGGTGTGGTTCAGATTGCTGATATCGTAAAAGGCGAATATATCATTAAATATAAGCCTTTTGCAGATGAGGATTTGGACTTGAATGAGATTAAAACAGCAGATGAGATTGACAAGGTAGCCAAGGATCTGGCTAAAAAAGTTGAGACTCCTGACTATGAAATGACAACGGACGAAGAAGGAAAAGCAACTTGCAAAGATCTTCCTGTTGGTGTGTATCTAGTCTATGTTGAAGATTTATCTGATTATGAAACAATTACTCCATTTATTGTTGGGATTCCAACATGGGATGATGAAGATGAATTGTTCCAGTATGATGTAACAGTATATCCAAAACATACTGCTTTACCACGTATCTTGGTGAACAAGGTTGACAGCGTAACTGGACAGAATATCAAGTCAAACAAGTTTGAGTTTACTTCATATTCACAGGAAAACTGTGCTGAAAGTTCAAAACTTGAAACCATCGCAGGCGATCAGGAAACTGGTACTGCTGAATTCTTGATTCGATATGGTACAACTTATATCAAAGAGTCAAGTGCTCCTCAAGGATATAAATTATCGGATGAAGTTGTAAAAGTTAAATTTACTGATGAAGGTTTGTTTGTGAATGACAAGGAAGTTCACGTAGATGATAATCATCGTTATTCAATCGTATACCAGAATGTCATGCTGCCTAGTGTAAACACAGGTGCCGCTAAAAACAAAGACATGATGTATATGATGTTAGGTGTAGTAGTCATTGCATTAGGTGCTTCCATCGCAACTATTCGCAAGATTCGTAAAAATAACGAGGCATAGTCAAATAAAAGGAAGGTACGTCCTTCCTTTTATTGCATATGGAACTAAATCTAAATATTAGTTTCATATGCAATATAAATATAATCTATAAATACTAGGGAAATGTAAAAACAGAGCATATACCACGTCCCACTGGTCGCAATTGCCAGACGACATGATATATGCTCTGTACTACAAATCATAGGCATTCTTTTACTAAAAATCAAGTAAAGGAAGATGTACAAAGAATGCTTGATGTACTGACATGGTGTATAAGGAGGAAAGCTTTATGTCGATGATAAGAAACATTTTGTATGCGTGTGTGTCGGCGTCTGTAATAATGACTGGAACTGTATTTAATACTCTTGCGCATGAGAATTCAAAATCATTACATTTTGAGATTACAGGCGGTTTAGGAACAGCTGAAGTTGTGACAGATAATGGTATATCTTATTCTGTTGAAGGAGGGGATGATTTATTTCACTTCATACCGGATACTGAGTTGAAAATTACAATCCATTCTAAATATGGTATTGATTCCATCGAAGAAAACAACTCGGTTTTAAAACAAAAAAATACAAAAATGGAAGACATCAAAAAGAAGGACTATTCATTTACGTATAAAACAAAAAATGCAGATTCTAATTTATCTGTGAATCTGACAGAAATACATTCACGCTTTAAAATTACATCTATTAAAACCGATGATAATGGTGATGTAATACCTTTGCATTCAAGATTCGAGTGTGTAAAAAAAGAATATTATGAAGAGGCTAATGAAGATATAGAAAAAGCAATTGAAATTGCAAAAGAGAATGATTCAGAAGGTGATTATCAAATTTTGGAGTCCGATGATAAGGGAGTGCTTCAATCGAATGATTTTTTAAGAGGAACTTATATTATTAAAAAGATTGATGACAAAGTAAATTTAGATCCTTTTGAACTTGTAGTTTCAAGAGATAAAGATACTCCATATACATACATTCGTATGAAGGATGGTAAGGAAATTTCATCGGATTCTAAAGGTACGATTAAGATGATTGAATGCGATCAATCTATACAGTCTGCTACAAGAGTCGTTTTAAAATCAAAAAATGCCAAAGTGTCAGACCAGAATGCAACATTTAAAATTAAAATGTTGAAGGATGATGAAAAGGCTCTAAAGAACTATAAAAAAGATTATCTAAAAACGGATAAAAAAGGTTATATCAGTATGTATGATGGTGTTCGTTGGATAAATACATTTACATTAAAAAAAGGAGAGTGTGTTCTTCCAGTGGTATTACCGGACGGTTTATATAAATTATCAGACTTTTCAATAAAAAATAGCAAAATAAAAAGCACACGGGTATCGGTATCTTCAGAAATCATAGCAGGACTTGATGAAGACAGTCAGCCAGTCAATGACTGTGTGATTTTTCTTAAATAGCTCAAAAAGGAATGTTGTAGTATCTATGATTGATTACAGTAAATTGAAACTCGATACTTTTTGGAGAGAACCGCAGAACAGGATATATTTAGATGACATGTACGAGCCTTTACCCAATGCACCAATTGAAATCATCAATAGTTTTAACAATTATAAATTTCAAATTTGTAAAATCAAAAATAAAATTTCAGCAACCGTTTTAAAGGCAGACAATTCTTAGGATTGTCTGTTTTTTTCGATAAAAAAGGAGGATTTATATTATGAGCAATGCAGAAAATACATCTGGGCGATATATACTTACATTGCCCCTGAAAACAGAGTTATATCAAGAACACGTTTTAGACTGGGTGAACAATTGTATAATAAATTTTTGAATTTTGAAAAAAAGAAATATTTTGAAATGATAAAACGCAAGGATTATCGAAACGCCCAGAGCTTGGTAAAGAATTTTACATACCAGATTAAGTCTCTAAATAATGCGTCTGATATTTCAAAAGATACAAAAAAGATGATTCAGGATTTAAAAAAGAAAAGAAAAGAACAATATGATATTATTTACAACATCAAGAAGATGTTTAATTGGTCTGAGTTCGGATTTGGAATGGATATGAAGAAATACCGAGGATATTATAAGAAAAACCTGAATTCTCAGATTTGTAATAATCTGGCAGTACGTTGTTTCAGAGCTTTTGAGAAGATGGAAGAAGAACTTATCAAAGACCAGTACAGAAGCGATGAAGACAAAGTGAATCCATGTGTGCATTATAAAAGAAAAGATTCTTTGAAAAGTCTTTGCGGAAGTCAGAACACAACAGGGATTCGATTCATCTTAGATGATAAAATGAAAGCTGGATTGGTCAAATGGCAAGGACTTGAATTTTCAATTGACCTTGCCAAATGCACGTTGTATGAATGGAAGGCGTTGCAATCGGAAATCTGCTACTGTGCTGTAAAACGTGAAAAGATCAAAGGAAAATGGAAATATTATATCCAGCTCACGTTGAAAGGACATGTGCCTGATAAATTTAATAAACAGACAGGTGAATTGAAAAGGCAGCTTGGAAAAGGTAATGTTGGTTTGTACTTTACAAGTACAAGTCTTACGGTTTCAACAGAAGATGGTGTTAAAACATATCCTTTAGAAATCAAAAATCATGAGGATAAGAAAACTGAATTGTTGCAGAAGATGGATACATCCAGACGTGCAACAAATCCAGATAACTACAATGAAGATGGAACCAGCAAAGAAAAAAGTGAAATCAATGGATGGCATTTTTCAAAAGCTTATAAAAAATATCGTGCTGAACTTTACGAAATTTTCCGAAAGGAATGTGAGGAAAAGAAATTATTGCAGGAAATCCTTGCAAATGAAGTCATCGCATCTGGTGATGTATTTAACTGTAATAAAATGGATTTTAAATTTCTTCAAAGAAATTTAGGTAAAATGATTCAGACTGCAAGTCCATCCATGTTGAAGTCTGTGATTGAAAGAAAACTTTCATATCATGGTGTATCCATCAATGAGATTAGTTATTCTAAATTAAATCCTGTGCTCGAAGAAAAAAACATCAGCAAAAAGAATTTAGAAGATATGGCTACACTCATTAGCCGATTTCAGTTAAATATATAAATCAAGGCGGATTGCCTTAACCCTTATATAAGGTCGGTTCACGGACCTTGATAGCAATATCGAAAGTACAGATGAACTTGAATTACACCTATGTCATTCGTGGCAAGGTTAAAGTTTTGTAGTAGTCTGTAATGCCATGCGTAGTGAAGGTTTGAAGGATATCACCGCCAAAACTTGTATGTTGCAGTACGCACATTTTCGGATGGTAGTGAAGGGAATAAATCAACAGTACCATTTATTGTATAGTTGAACATCAGCACGCTTTCACATGGTAGTGAAAGGTCCTCTAGCGTTCGTGTGGTGGCGAATAGCTTTGATGATTATATTAATAAAAAATGAATTTATTAATTGGCTTGATTGATAAACTTAATATATAAGGTCGGTTCACGGACCTTGATAGAAATATCGAAAGTACAGATGAACTAGGATCATACTTTCTTCATTCGTGAAGAGGTTAAAATTCTTCAGTAGTCTGTAATGCCATGCGTAGTGAAGGTGGAATAATTATAAAACCGGCTCATGCTGTGTTGTAGTACAGCATAAATCCAGTTGGTAGTGAAGGATCGCATTTACAAGTAAATCCATTCTACCTGTTGCAGTACAACACGTTTTCGTATGGTTGTGAATGCTTCGGGAACAGGAGTATTATATGCAAATGGGTAAGTATAATACATTTTCATATGGTAGTGAAGATAAGGATTTACTATCAAGTATTTATTAATTGGTTTGAATGATAAATTTAATATATAAGGTCGATTCACGGACCTTGATAGCAATATTGAAAGTACAGATGAACTTGAATTACACCTATGTCATTCGTGGCAAGGTTAAAGTTTTGTAGTAGTCTGTAATGCCATGCGTAGTGAAGGGACGGTTGGGTCACTTGTTTCACTAATAGTGTTGTACATCAGCATATTTTCACATGGTAGTGAAGGTTGAATTACTGTTTTCTTCTTTTTGTGTTTGTTGCAGTACTGCACAAATTCGGATGGTGGTGAAGGTCAGCTATGTCAATTTTATGTATTGTTAGTATTTAGATAGAATTTGTATTTTATGGATAAATATTCTACATTATAGATGTTAGTGACAGATAGGAGGTGTTTAAAGATGAATAAGACAGTTTTAATTCAAGAGGTAAGTGAACAATTTGATACCATTTCAAAAAAAGATATGGATAAGATTGTATCTTGTGTTTTTGAAAAAATGATAGAAACACTATCAGCAGGTGATACTTTAGAAATTGCAGGATTTGGTAAGTTTGTAGTCAATGAACGTAAAGAACGCATGGGAATCAATCCTGTGACAATGGAAAGAATTCGTATTCCTGCTTCTAAGTATGTGAAATTCACATCATCTAAATCTTTAAAAGATTTAGTTAATAAGTAGATATTTATTTGAATGGTTATCAAACTATTCTGGCAATCATGTCCTTATGACTTTTTTTCACATGATGTAAGTCCAGATAGTTCAGGTGAAATTTATATTTATGTATATTTCACCTTATTAGTCCTGTACCCTGACAGGACTTTTTTTATGTGTTATTACAAGGAGGAAATATAAATGGATTTTGATAGAATGCAGAATGAGATTTTGAAAAATCTTTATAAAGAAAAGGATGCATTATCAAAAAGAAAGGAAGAACTGCAAAAGGAACTTGGACTTGTAGATTCTAACTTGACTAAAATATTATCGGCCGAAAAGAAATTAACGGCTTCGTTTGAAAAGCTTGGTAAAGAAGTATCTGAATGGGAAAGTTTAAGTGCACAGTTAAATACTGGAACAAAGAAGAAGCGAAAGAAAAAAGATGATTTTGCTGATGGCTGTACTGCCACCACAGATACAGAAGCCAATGTTCAATTTAACAATGTAAATGAGACGTTTAATCCTTATGGTGAATGATTATGCCTGTAAAAAAAGATTATTATACGATTGAACTGAAGTCAGGAAAGCTAAAAGCATCAATTGCTATACTTGTAGTTTTAGCAATTTGTATACTTGTACGTTTGACTCCACTGATTCATTACTACTGGGCGAATTTATTAACTGCTTTGGTAGTTTCAAATGGAATCAGTCTTTTTGTTATTGCAGGGCTGTTAATGGCTCTTCATATTGTAGATATAAAACGCTTTAAGGAAATGTTAAAGAAGGAGGATAAGAACAATGTCCACTGAGTCTTCTTCAAAAAATGCAAGTGTTGCTGTATTTCATATTGCCATCAATACAGGTGAAAATATTGCCAGAGCATTAAGACGTTTCTTAACTTCTGTGAAATATGCAAATGTGAAATATGGTGAAGCACATTATAGAAATTATTTAAAGGGCAACAAAGGTCATAAATTTAAATCTGAATCCGCTTTTGCTCATGTTGCGTATGATGTAAAAAAATCAGACGTTGAAAGAATTCCTGTTAGTGCCCGTGATAAGGAAATTATTGAATCCATGACACACAACATGAACATTGACTACTGTTTAATGAGGCGACCTGATGATCTTGAAGAACTTGTTAAGAAAGCTGTTACAGATGGCAATTCATTAACTGATTTTGAAAAGAAGATAGTAACCGCATTTACTATACGAGATGAGAATAATCAGATTGTCATGAATCCAGAAAGCCCAGATATGCCAGTTATCAATGAAGCTGAATATATGCTGACGATATGTTCAATAGACCTTGCCAAATGGGAGGTCATTACCAGAGAACTTGAGGTGTTGTCACATCGACCGTCACTTATGAACAGGTTGAAAGATGCAAAGTTAATGAACATAGTTAGTCGTATTTTTAATAAGACCAAAGAACATACTCAGGAACGTGAGGCTGAATTTAGCTATGTGCAAAACCAAGTGCATGAACAAACGAATAAGAATGATTATAAAGACAGGGTAACAGTGAATCCGTTTGTGGATGAAGGGACACCTGAAGTTGTATTTGACGAGCCAAGAGATGCTGTAAGGAAGATATTATATTATTTTCTTCCAAAAGTTGCGTCCTATAATGATTTAAAAGATGTCTTGAAGCAACTTGGCTTTAATATCCATGATAAGTATGAACTAAATAATGTATTCAAGTTCACAGCGGATGAAAGCTTAAAGGTTGAGCGAAGTGACGATATACCTGCTTTAGCAAATTATGATGTTATATGGTTTCGTTTGCCGAATACAAATGGAGATCAATTTATAGAGATTCCTAACAAGTATATTTCATGGAATGAAAAAGCAAAAGAAGATGGCAGTACTGCCACCATTGAACTTCCTGTAAATGAAAAGTTTAAGGTACGCAATTCAGAACAATTATTCAGGCCTTTCTATAAAGATAATAGTAATAAAGGAATGCAGACTGTTGAAGAGTTTAGAAACTTTTGGGAAGATAAAACAAAACAAGATGTATTTACAATTTCACTTCCTGATTCGGATTTGGAAATTGATTTTTCATCAATTGATGATATGAATGGAAATCCTTATACTTTAGAAAGTATCGAGTCCTTTATCAAAGATAATGAAAGAACAGATAATGCAGAAATTGTATATACTATTTTAAATACAGATGCTGAAAATCTTGGTGAACTGCAAGACAGAGTATTTAAAAAAGCAAATATTCATCTTGAACAGCAAACTGATGAAATGATTTCTGAAAAGCCAATATTGGAAACAATTCCTCCAGATATTTCAATGAAGAGATGTCTGGATTTTTTAGTTCCAAAGGTAAAGTCATACGAAGATCTAAAGGAATGTTTGGAACTGATAGGCTTCAGTATACGTGACAGTATGTTCAACGCTAATACATCTGTTGATGATTTCATGAACAATACGAAAAACATGCAGTTTAAAGTTATCAATATGGATAGTTGGAAGAGTACATCTAATCTAAAGGGGTTTGATGGATTGGATTATTCTTTGCAGTCAATTTTAGATCGTATTGAGGATAATAGCCGTAGTGAAAGTGTTTCAGTAGTGAAAGATTTATTGGATTGTCGTTCAATGGATGAAATTGATGTGATGGTAGATAGAGTCCTAGCTATGGCTCACGTAAAGGATGACATTCCTGTAGAAGAAAATAAAGATGTTCCAGACATGGAGTTTATCAACAGTTTAAATACAGACCAATTGAATCATTACATCAATCATTTTGCACAGGATGATAAATCATTAAAATATGCAAAAAAGAGATTGAAGAAAATGAATATCTCTAAACAGAAAACAACATCTAGAGAAAATAGAAAACCGACAAGAGTCAGAGAGGATAGAACAGTATGAAGTCTATAGAACAACTTAAAGCCATTGACGATAAATATAATTTAGAAATTCAGCGATGTAATGAAGCGCTGTTTCGCTTTATGGATAAAAAGAATGGCAGATATACGCCAGAAGAAGTAATCGAAGAAGCAGGTCAAGCCATTTTAAGACAGAACAATGTTATTAATTCTATGAAATGTGACATGTTAGAAATAATTAATGAATATTCAAATTATCTTTTAGAACGATCAACTGCTTCAGGTGAATCCTTCGATCAGATTGAAAAAGATGCCAAAGAATTCATTAATGCAATGAATTTAAAGGAGAGCAAGCAGAATGAGTGATAAAGATACGAACTCATCTGAAATGCCAAAAAAGAAAAGCAGACAGAGCCTGAAAGTTACCATTAAAAAGAATAAATTCTGGATACAAGTTTTTACTGGTGGTTTTGTTTTTGTTGTTGTTATCCTTTGCTCGTGGACTGGATACAATGCATTCACCATCTTTCAAGCTCAGGGTGGTGACACTGTCGATAATGTTTTTAAAGCTATCAATTCCAGTTATAAAATATGGCCATATTGTAAACCTACTGTAGAGGGATCCCTTTTAGGTTTTGCATTATATGGAATGATTATAATTGGTGTTATTTACCATGATGCTTCCAAGAAGAATACTAAGGAAGGGCGAGAGTATGGCTCTTCAAGAAAAGGTGATGTTTTTGAAGAAGCATCGAAAAATGATGCCTTGGAGAACAAAGTTGAAGCAAAACGTGATGAGGATGCAAATATAATTCTAAGCAAGAACGTAAAAGTGGATATGGATACTTGGCATACTGGAATCAACGACAACATCTTTGTTGTCGGTGGTTCTGGAACTGGTAAAACACGTTATTTTGTAAAGCCAAATATTCTTCAGATGTATTGCAATTACGTTGTAATTGATCCTAAAGGCTCTGTTGCAGAAGAGTGTGGTAAAGCTTTTGAAAAGAATGGTTATAATGTAGGCTACCTGAATCTTGTAAAGATGGATAAATCTATGGGATACAACCCATTTGAATATTTTAAAAAGCCTGAAGATGTCCAAAGTTTCGTACAGAATCTAATATCTAATACGTCAGATAAAAATAAATCTGGAGGGGATGAGTTCTTTGTTAAAGCCGAAATGACTTGGCTTATGTCCATGATTTATTTGATTATGTCTGAATGCAGAGGGGACGAGAATCTATTTAGTTTCAATACGGTTCTTATGCTTCTTCAGCATTCTGATGCTAAAGAAGATGGAAATGATACATATGAATCGGATGTGGATAGGCTGTTTAAACAATTGCAGAGTGAACATACGGCTGAAACGCATGGTGCTATTACCTACACGTATAGAGATCTGGCTATTTTGAATTATCAGATTTATAAGCTTGGAGCTGGTAAGACAGCAAAATCTATTTTGATTTCAATTGGTGTTCGATTGTCTATCTTTGCTTCACCAGAATTAAAAAGAATTCTTCAAAAGGATGAACTACATCTGGAAAGATTAGGTCAGCCAATGATAACTTCAGCTGATGAGAATGATTGTAAAAATTTATCACTTGATATTGATCGAGATGTTTACGAAAGATTTACAAAGGGAAGAACAGATAAACCTTCGTATGAGGATTTGCCAAAGAATAGATTAAGAAAATCTATTTTGTTTATTGTTATTAATGATTCAGATGATGTTTTTAATTTCATGGCATCTATCATCCTTCAGCAGTTGTATACACAGCTTTATTATATTGCGGACGCTCGTGCGGACCATAAATTGCCAATTCACGTAAGAATCATTAATGATGAGTTTGCCAACTGTGGAAAGCAGCCAGATTTTAACCGTAAAATCAGTACAATGCGTTCACGTGAAATCAGTACGGCTGTTATTGTACAAGGTATTTCACAGATTAAATCCAAGTCGTTGTATGGCGATAACTGGGAGGCAATTTTTGAAAACTGCTCTATAACTTTATTCTTAGGATCTAAAGGTCCAACAACGCAAAAGGTTATTTCTGAACTGGCAGGAAAAGAAACAGTGACTCACGTTACACATTCCACTAGCAAAGGAACCAGTTCGTCCTACACAGTTGGTGAACAGTTGATTGCCAGTGATGTGTACTCTATTGGTGATATTGCAATGCTAGATAATCGTAAATGCTTGATTCATATTCAAGGTCAGCATATCTATGAGGACTGGAAATATGATGTTAAGGACCATCCAAGAGTGGATGAAACATGTGATGCACATGATAAAGAAATTGCAAAACAAAATTTCTTTGATATTGATGTTTTCCTAGAAAAAGTACGTCAATTAGAGAAATTACGTGAAAAAACACGAAATGAATATATTGAGAAAAATCAAACAGAGTCGGAAAGTAAAATGGATGGATACAGACGTGGTGAATACTCAGGAAAGACTGATTTACTGATAAGCAATGATGCTGTATATCAGACTCAGAATGATTTGGAATTTGTTGAAGAAACTATACAGGATGAAGAAAGATACGATGTAGATGGGTTTCTACCAAAATCGGATATAAGTAATTTTTAATATTGAATACTTTGGTAATTAGATGGCAGTACTGCCATCTTTTTATATATTTAGAAAGATGAGGTAAAAAAATGAATTATTTAGAAAAAGGTTTAGAAATTATTTCAAAAGGTTTAATTGCTTTTGGAGGTGTTTGGACTGTTTGGGGTATTGTTGTTATGGCAGGTGGATTGAACGACCATAACGGACAAGACATCAAGCAAGGTGTTTTACGTGCTGTTGGTGGAGCTTTGATTATTGCAGCCGCTGCATGGTTGACTACAATTAATGTAAATTTTGGCTAGAACATAAAAGATGGCAGTACTGCCATCTTTTAATTTGGAGGGTTATTATGAATGAATATCAAAGTAAGTTACGTGAATTAGATTCATGTATAGAAAACGCAAAAAAAGAGAAGCTGAATCTTATGATTGATAAAAATTATGAACCGTTAAACGCTAGTTTGTTGAACACACTCTTTCTAAATGAAAAACTTTATATTGCTTCTAAAGATTTATTGAATGCTTTAGAAGATATACAGATATCTCTGTGTTCTATAAACAAACTTGTTGATGATGAATCTTTAAAGGAGTATGAAGCGTCTTTTAAAGAAAATAACATGATTATTGAAAATTCAATTGACTGTCAAAAGGTCATTTTAAATAAATACATAATTGATATGCAAGTGATGCTGTCTCGAAAGGAGGGCGATTAGAGTGCTCGACAGTTTTTTTAAAGGCCTTGCAGATACGATTGGCGACATTTTTGCAAATTATTTTGTGAGTCTGAATGATGTCATGACATTAGCACAATCTGCACCATCTGACAAAATTGATGGGTTTCCATCTTTGGCATTATGGGAGGCATCTAAAGGATTATCCAGTTCAATTGGGACAGGGGTTGCTTCAGTAGTTATATCTTTGTTTCTTTTCTTTGAACTGGCTGCTATATTCAACCGAACGGATACAAAAGGCTTAGATGGAATCTATTGGATCTTGATGGCATTTTTGAAAGTAGCTGTTGCAATTACAATTGCAAAAAACATGAGTGTAATCATTGGAATGTGTTTCCAGATTTCAAGTGAAGTCATACAAGGAATGCAACATACTTCGTATTTTAAATTGCTTAAATTTAATACAAAAGATATATCGCAGGAGCTGGTCACTTATTATAAGGAGAAAGAAGCAGGAACTATCCTTGGTGGATATATTGTTGCTCAACTTGTAGGTGTTATAAACAATGCTTCCATTGTTATTGTCAAGCTGGTGTGCCAGATACGTTTTATTGAGATATATGTTTTTACGGCTGTTGCACCATTACCTTTCTGTACATTCTGCAACAATGAATTTAAACATATTGGTATTGCATTTATTAAAAGATTATTGGCTCTGGCATTACAAGGAGTCTTTATCTGCATTGTTTGTATTTTTTATGTACAGATTGTCAATGCATCGGTTGGAGATGCGTTGAAAAATGTTTCGAGTAATCCAACTGGAGCAATGTTCACAATGATGGGATACTCGATTTTATTACTTATTGCAGTCTTCCAGACTGGAGGATGGAGCAAATCATTGCTTCAGGTTAATTAATTTTGGTATTAACGGTTTGTCATACACGTTAATATAGTTTCTTGCACACACATCGGAGAAACTTCATAGCAGTTAGAACAAAAATCGGGAGGTAGGTTATGGCAGCACCACATGTATATTTTTCAAGACAAATGTTAAAAGCTAAGTATAAAGATCCTAAAACAAATGAGTATCGTGATTATGAACACAGCAGAGCAACTGGTAAAGATGGTAAGCCTTTATTGATGTATCGTATTTTACTGCCCTCTGCAAATCATAGAAATTTCAAGTTTGAAAAAGATGTGAATGGAATTGATATTAACTCTAGAAAAGCCTATATTCAGGTTCCAAGAGATGCCGTTCATGATACAAAAATTGCCCAGAAAAAGGTAATGTACATGGATTGTGAAACATCTACATGGACAGTCTATTTTGAAAGCCAGCGTCTAAGAGATGCGGATGGACATCCAATCTTCACGCCGGATGGTAAGAATCAGTTTGATAAGCCGGTTCCTGTTAAATTAAACAGAAAACAAATGCTTGAAATCTTTGATACAAAGCTTGTACGAGAAAAGAAAAAAGTAGCGACAGTCGAAAAAGATGTGAAAAAGACTACCCAAAAAGAATTATCAAAAGAAATCAACAAAAATGTAGAACATAAGCAAAAAAAATCTGATCCAGATTTAGAACGCTAGATATTCTTGAAAGTTAAGATGTGTGCCTTAACGAATGAAGGTGGCAGTACTGCCATCTTCTTATTCTTATAAATGAAAGGAGGGTATCATGGAATCTTCCTATGTACCTAAAGATATAACGACCTATGAAGAGAAAATTCTTTTAGGGCTTTCAGTTAGGCAATTATTTTGGTCTTTTATTGCAATGGTAGTGGGGTTATCTTTTTATTTAATCTCATATATGCTTATACATCTTCCACAGGATCTTTGTATTTATGTAACTATTGCTTTATGTTTTGGAATATTTGCGATGGGATGGGCAAAATGGCAGAACTCTAGACCTTATCAGGAAAAGTTGGCAGCCATACATCGTTTTTTTACAGTTAAACAAAGAGTGATTTTTTCAAATGAACTCTATTATTTTACAAAGAAAGGATTTAAAGATGTTTCTAAGAAATCAAGAAAAGACAAACAAATCAACAAACAATTCTGCCGAGAATACAGAAAGTAAAAGAGATGCAAAAAAGAGAATCAAGCGTGCTCGTATCGCACAGAATGTAATTCGCTATAAAGAAATGTTAGAGAATGGAATTTGCTGTATGGATGATGATCTTTATTCTCGTGCAGTGAAATTTACAGATATAAACTATCAAATTGCACCAAACGAAATGAAGGAACAGATTATTGGTATGTATTCTGATTTTCTTCAGTCTTTGGGAAATGATATAGATGTTTCTCTAGTTGTCAATAATCGCTTATTGAACAGAGAAGAATTTGAAAAAAACATTATTATGCCACATAGGGCAGATGGATTAGACATAATCCGTGCAGAACTGAACCAACGTGTTCGTGATAATATGGAATTAGGGAACAATTCTATTGTTTCTGACAAGATTTTTACTTTCACTTGCAAAGAAAGAAACTATCAAGAAGCTAAAAAAACATTAGATCTTCTTGCTGAAAACTTCTGCGATCAGCTCTCCAATCTTGGGTGTGAAGCTGAAGTGATGTCTGGACAGGAAAGGCTCGAAACTTTAGCTTCTATTACATTTCCATCTCGTCATTTTGATTTTAAATACAGTGATCTAAATATTGGAAATTCAACGAAAGATTATATTACGCCATATTCATTTAATTTTAAAAAAGATTACTTTACGATGGGTGAAAGATATTGCTGTGCAATGGTCATTCAAAACTATCCTACTTGGTTAAAGGATGATTTGATTTATGAACTGTCAAAGATTGAAAGTAATATAGTAATGACATTTCATATGCAGTTGCAGTCTAAAGAGGACTCAATTGCCTTAATCAACAGAACATACGAAAAGGTAGATATGCAGATTCAGGCAGAAAACGAAAAGAATCTAGCTCGTGCTAACTTTTCAGGAACCCTTCCACCTAATCTACGTTCTCAAAGTGAAGCTGTTAATACTTGGCGTAAACTTGTTGAAGACAATGATCAAAGGGTCTTTAATTGTCAATTTTTAGTATTGGTTAATGCTAAGTCAATGGATGAAATGAACAATGTCATCAACCTTGTGGAACGTACAGGAAAAAGATTGACTTGTGATTTTATTAAAATGGATTATGAGCAGGAAATTGGTTTTAATTGTGCTTTGCCTTTGGGTTTGCCGAAAGAGGGACTGTCACGCCCTTTGTTGACTAATAATTGTGCATATATCATGCCGTTTACATCTCAGGAATTATTGCATGAAGATCAGCCAATTTTCTATGGTATCAACAAGACTACAGGAAATATGATTTTATGTAATCGTAAAGGTCTGGCAAACCGTAATGCGTTCATCATGGCTCCAACTGGAATGGGTAAATCATTTATTGCAAAAAAAGAGATTACTCCATTGTTTTTGGGCAATCCAAATGCAAGTATTATTATCATTGACCCTCAGGGCGAGTATAAGAAACTTGTAGATGGATTAAATAAGTTCTCAAACAAAAAGGAATGTCAGATTCTTCAGGTGGATACAAATTCAAGTTTACATTTTAATCCATTTGATGGAGATATATCGAGGGCAGATTTTTTGTCACGTAAAGCAGAAATAGCTATTGTTATGATGGCTGAAATGATTGGTGTAAATGGATATTTAACTGGAGAACAAAAGTCAATCGTAGACCAGATCGTACATTCCATGTTTTTGGATTACGAAGCAAAATTAACAGCAGATCCAAGAAATGCTCACATGCCTACTTTAAAAACATTCCATGAATATTTAGGGAATTATCAAGGGGATGTTGCTCATCAAATGTATGAAGGATTATGGACTTACGTTGAAGGTACTTATGATCTATTTGCACATGAATCAAATGTGAACATTAATAGTCGAATGGTTGTGTTTGATATTCATGATATGTCAGAATCTATTAAGTCGCTTGGGAACAAAATCATCTTGGAAACTATTAAAGAACAGATGCTTAAAAATTATGAGCAAGGAAAAGATACTTGGGTCTATATAGATGAAATCTATCGTTTGCTTGATAATGAGTATTCCGAAAACTTCTTGTATGAGTTCTGGAAATGGGTGCGTAAATTTGGTGGTGCATGTACTGGTATCACACAAAATGTTACTGACCTTTTACGTTCAGATAAGACAAGTACAATGCTTGCAAACTCAGATTTCTTTATTATGCTACGTCAGGAAAAATTAGACTTGGTTCAGTTAAAAGGATTATTAAATCTATCAGATGAGCAATGCAGATATGTTCAGAATGCTCCTAGAGGTTCTGGCTTGATTCGTTACGGTAAGACAATTGTTCCATTTACAGATAAGTTCCCTAAGAATACGATTTGTTATGAAATGTGGAATACTGACCCAGAAGACAAGAAGAAATTGGAGGAAAAAAGAATTCGTAAACTTCAGGAAGAATCTTTGCGTTTACAAAAAGAACAGCGTGAAAAGGATGAAAATGAAGAAAAAATGCGTGAGGTAATGATGCCTGCATATGCTCCAAAAAAGGATGATGGGCAGAATTCAAATGAACTTGATTCAGTGGTGACTGATATCAATAATCATAAAGTGTTAAATGAGCAAACTATGGATCGTGAAAGATTATATGATGTTTCATCTTCTAATGGTTCAACGGATTCATCAAAATCCACAGGTTTTCAATTTAATCCAGAGGATTATTAAAAGGATGGCAGTACTGCCATCTAGGAGGTCAATATGTTTAGTTTAAAAAAAATGACAGTTTTATGTTGGGATGATGAGTCTTCAATTAGCTCTCTTTCTTTGGAATCTCAGATATTTAATTTTAAAGATTATTTTTCTAGTCGTATTTGGAATGAAGATGAATTTCGAAGTGTCTTTGATGAGATTGATCCATCAACAGGGAAATGCAAAGGGGAACTATTAATTGGTGGTGCAGTCATTCGTGTTTACGGTGATTTCCATGTGACAAAAGAAAATCGTTATTATATGGAATCAGCAAATGTGGAGTGTTTATCAAATCCAGTATCTTTGAATAAAGATGGCAGTGCTGCCACTTCATCAAATGATGATACTGAAGTCCAGAATCAGAATGTCGAGCAAGTTACTGCAAATGATTCATCTTCAGATAATTCAAATGTCGATTCTGGAGATTCTCCTGCTCTGAATGAGCAAGAGAATACGGATACGGATGCAGATTGTAGCAAAAATACAGTAACGTATGAGGATTCCCGAACACAGGATGTGGTCTTATTATTGATGAACAATCTTGATGTCATCAAAAAGGTTCCTGATGGAAATTTTGAGGTGCATGCTAAAGAGGATTTCTACAAGGATACAGAAAAAAAATATCCATATATCTATAGAGAAAACAACAACTATAAGATTCTTATAAATGAGAGTATGACGTTAGGGTGTCGTTCAGAACTTGGTGCAAAATTACTTGTTGCATTATATAACAATAGAGATGCTAAGAAATTTATAGATTCTGATTTAGATAATGGTTATGTAGATGGGATATATCAGGATTTAAATAACGCATCCAAAGTAAAGGATGCAAATGTTGATAAATCTTTACAGGCATTACATCATATGAAGCTGGATTTAGAAAATATTACGAGTACTATGCGTACTAATGTTTAGAGTTGGAGGTGATGGTCGTGAAAAACGATAAGGCAGAAATCGTGAAGCAGCAACTTGCAGAACGCTTTATTCATTGCTTAGATGACAAGAAGGAAGAGTGGAGCAAAAATTGGAAGATTGGAAGTGGTGCCTGCAATGGCATCAGTAATCGCAAGTATTCCGGATTGAATCGTTTTCTTCTTACTTTTTACAGTCAGGAAGAAAAGTATGAAGGAAACCGTTTCTACACATTTAATCAGATAAAAGAAAAAGGATATCATCTTGAAAATGCAAAAGGAAAAGGAATTCCTGTTATTTACCCGATGTTTAACTATTTCAAAGATGGTGCAACAGATTATTCAGAAAGAAAGTTAGTTGGAGTTTCAAAGAAATCAGAAATGATACGGTCTGGAGAGGCTACAGAAAGTAATTTTAAATGGGCTTACGCTAGTGTAAAATACGTGTTTAGTGAGGACTTAGTAAAGGAAATTGAAAGGGATCCTCAACAACATATCTACTCCAATGATGAGAAGTTTGAGTTTTTAAAAGGTTTTATGAAGGAGACTGGCGTTGAGTTTTATCAATCTAAAATAAATGAGCGATGTTATTACGATGCTGATAAACATAGAATTGTTTTACCACCAGATAATCACTTCTTCAATAAAGAAGCATTGTTATCTACCTTGGCTCATGAAATTGCTCACAGTACTTCCAAAGGTCTAGAAAGAGAAGTAACTGGTGAATTTGGAAGTGAGGAGTATGCAAAAGAAGAATTGCGTGCGGAAATTGCTTCTGCTTATATTTGTGCTGAATTAGGTATAGACACAAGCATGAACGAAAATAACAATGTCGCATATATCCAAAGCTGGTCTACCGCAATAAAGGATAATTATAAATATCTGGAAGATGCTGTTAAAGATGCAGATAAAATCTGTAATTATGTTATAGAAAAGGGAGAGGTCTATCAAAATAAATCGTTGAATAAGCAATTGCAGAAGGAATACCAGACCCCATCAAAAGAACATAAAGAAAAGGAATCTGAAAGGGACTTATGAACTTTCTTGAAGATGCTGATTTCAAACATTATTTCAAAATGTTCGTGATAGGAATATCAATTTTCGGGATACTTTGTTTTCTTTTTCTTTTTGTATTCAGAGATAATCATGGAATAACATTAAAAAAGGATACGGTTGAATACGGAAATCCTGTGCGTGTTGTTGATCTGATTGAAACGGTTGCAGGAAATCCTGTTGAGAAAAGCGACAAGATCAGCTCAAATACGATTTCAGTGAATGGCTATGAAATTACATTTGATGAAATTGATGTGTTTAAACTTGGCAGTCAGACCATTACAGGTAAATACACAGATGGATCAATTCCCAAGCAGATGATAGAAATACATGTGGTGGATACTAAAAAGCCAGTCATTAAAATCAATAAGGATATCGATCCAAATATGGAGTTAAAAGATGTACGTAAATTAAAAGTAGATTCATACTATTCAGTTTCAGACAATCAAACTCCTGACAGTAAGATAAAAATCAAGAAGTATATCAAGGAAGAAAAATATTCTTATGGGGATACAGTACATCTGATTATTGAAGCGAAAGATAAAAGTGGAAATATATCAAAGAAGTCAGTGCCTGTATGTATAAATGCTAAAAAAGAGAAGAAGGAAATTCATGAGGAGAAGAAAGATGAATCAGAGGAATCTAAAAATGTTGAATCTTCTCAAAATGAAAGTCAGCCAACGCAGAATCCTCAAACGCAGAACTCATCTTCACAAAACAGTCAGAGTTATCAAGTACCACAGCAATCTGTTCAACAGGCTCCACAGCAAACTCAGACTGTTCCAGTTCAACCTACACGTCCTAAGCCTTCCAATAAACAGTATTTATTTTCTCAAGGCTATGATATGTCAAGTGCTCCAAGTGCTTGTCAAAGTGATTTGCTATCTTCTGGATATACTGGTTCTTGTACGCCGATTCAGGATAGTGATGGTATTTATTTAGGTATGCAATTAATTTTTAACTAGGGTGGCAGTACTGCCATCTTTTTGCTTTAAGGAGGTTCATTTTGGTTAATGTAAATAAACAACAAATTATCAATGCAGGAAAGATTGCATTACGAGAAACTATCAAAGCGACTTCCTATTCTTCAGCTGTAGCAGTCGATGTAGGAGGGAGAACATTAGATTCTGGTAAACACCTGTTATCTAATTCTGTGTATGCAACACATGATGTGTCTCGTGGAACAATATCTACAGTTGCTACACAGATCAATCGATATACGCCTGATGTCTATGATGTTGGAGGTTATGGCAAACATGATTTAACATCAGACGCAGGAATGTTTCTTGCGGGGAATTCTGCAATGATTGCACAAAATGCAGTGCGAATGACTAGAGGTGTTGCAAGTCCGATCATAAAAATTGGATCAAAGATTGTCTATAATGACAAACGCATGGAGCATATTAAAGAAAAGTCTAAGTCATTTGAAAATGTACAGTTACATAATGTTAAACCTGCTCAAATGAATTATACAGATATCATATCTGGAAAGTCACGGAAAGATGCTATTCTTTATAGACATAATTTAGCTCAAAATCGTTATGTTCCAAATCAGATGGAAGGTTCTTCGGTTATGGACAGAAAAGATGCTGTTGTAACCAAATTTAAATCAAATGCTTATGATCGAACTGTATCTAGACAAGCTCATGTTCAAACCTATAGCAACTATTTAAAACGTAAAAGATTTTCTTTGAGTAGATCTACACAGATGACAATCCGTAATCAGTCTCGTAAATTAACAAATGCAATGATAAGGGGTAATGACGCTGACTCAACCACAAATAAAACTATGTGGTATGCAAACAAGGCTCTTCGTGGAACGTCAAGATCTATAGGGAAAGTATGGCAGGAAAGAAGAAGTATCTATCGGATTGCATCAAGTGTTCGTCATCCTATTCGTACCTTGAAGAATATTGGGAAAGCAATCATTAATTCTTTGTCTGCTGTTTTTACAGCAATAGCAACCGTTCCTGTTATAGCATCAGTGCTTGTTTGTTTGATTCCTGTTTTACTTCTGTTTATGTGTCTCTTTATTGTTATTTCCAGTGTGTTAGGGTTTATTTCATCTCAGAGTTATACATTTACGGAAATCAAAATGTGTGATGTAGGTAACTCAACAAAAGATTTGGCAAATGAAACAGCTGTTACAAGCACATCGTCTGAACAATATAAGCTACTGTTTGGAAATAAATATGGACAAGTCCAACACGATGAATGGGGACTAGCCTATATTGAAGATGGGGGTTATAAATGGTATTGCAATGCGATGGCCACCTATTATACATCAACTATTGGCGAAAAATTTAGGCTGACGTTGGATTCTGGGGAACAGATTTACATTATTATTTGCGATATCAAAGCGGATAAACATACGCATAAAGGAAATAACGACAGCAGTCATGCGTGTCTGTCACAAGACGGGTCAATGATTGAGTTCTATGGAGACGTAAGTCGTACTACATTGCCTAAACTTCATGCGGCCGGATTTTCAAGCTTAAACAACAATTTTGATCAAAACCATAAATGGAAAGGTTCAGTTGCCAAAGTAGAAAGAGCCATGAAACAAGGAAGTGGGGATTTAACTGGATCTCCAGATTTTTCTAACACGGATGCATGGATCACTAAAAATCCATACGCAAGAAGTCATTTGTATGGTCAGTGTACATGGTTTGCATGGGGGCGTTTTTATGAAATTTATGGATATGACCCAGGTTTCTCTGGAAACGGCTATCAATGCGTTAGCGAATTATTAAGTGTTCATGGTGATAAATTTAAATATTCTAAAGAGCCAAAAGCTGGTGCCGTTGGCTCAAGTGATATGGCACATAACCATGTTTGGATCGTAGTAGCCGTAAACGGAGATCAGATTACTATTCAAGAAGGAAATCTGGATGGTGTCACAAATGATTATGCTGTTGCTATTACAGACTGGCACACAGCTACATACTCAAGTTCACAGTTGCGTGCTTACTATGGAAATGTATCGTATGCTGTACCCATTTAATAAAAGATAAGGTGATATTATGATGAAAAGAGCTAAATGTTTATTTTTTATATTTTTTTGTATCTTCTTTATGACTGCCTGTCAGAAGAAAGAACCTGTAGAATTAAAGCCTTTTGAAAATATTAAAATCAAAGAGACTGGTTGGAATGGTTCTGGAAAAATTGAAGTAACAAGTCATAAAATACACTACACAGGAAATGATGAAAGTATTAAAAAATTGATTCATTCACTACAGTATACAGCTAAAAACAATAAAGAACTTAAAAATGGTGATAAAGTAACTGTTAAATTGGTATATGACAGTGATTTATTCAAATTGGCAAATGTAAAATTCAATAAAACGGTATATACATATAAAGTACATAGTCTTCAAGATGACACTCGTACTGTAAAAACAATTACTAATGAAAAGAAAGATCCAGTAACTGGCGAAAATGTGGATGTTGCAGAGCAAATCATAACTGTAGATGGAATAGAAATTCCTGCTAGTTGGAATTTATCGGATGAAGAGATTCAGGAATATGTATCCTATATGAAAGGGACAGAAAACAGTGAGAATGTTCCAGAGGAAAAAGGGGTCGATGTGATATGGTCACAAGGGGAATCGGACGTGAAGACAAATCGTAAGAATTCCAAGTACTATACAAAGGATTATAACAATAATGATGTCGAATGTTATCAGGCTGCTTATAGTTATGGTCAAACATCATCTCAGCAGTTTAAAATCAAGCCTGTATTTCAGGATGATAAATCTATTGGCTATGAATGCATCTTCAAGGAGAATTCATGATGGAAGAGAATATAAAGAAAATATTAGATCAGATTCGAGAACATATTATAAATTGTGCATTCAAAGATAAAAGTATTTTCATAAGAAACATAAAAGTTATGAAATTCAACACAGAACTTGAATGGTTCAATTGTGCTTTGATTGCTATGGATTGTAGACCTTCAAATAGATTTATTGTAAACACTTTGCAGAGATGGGATTATATACTAGGTACAGATGATGAAAATAAACCCTTCTTAAATGCTAAACCTGTAAAATTGTTAAAGCCTGTATATGAGAAAGATAATAATACTTTTCATTTCGACTTAATTGATACATATTATTTAGATGAATTAGAGATTTCTAAACATAAAAAGTTGAAATATACACGTAAATCTTCGATTGAAAGAGTGATTGATAAAAAGAATAATTATGCTGAATTTGAACGTATTTTAAAAAATGGATGGCAGGATATATTTATTGAGTCTTATTTAAAGATGTTTGACTTCTATCATTTTTCAGACAAGACTAAGCAAATGTTTTATAAGAATCTAATACTATTTGTTTTTGGAGAAGAACTCAAGATTAAGACTCCGCATGAATTTTCTTCTATAAAGTTTAAAGATGAGGAGAAAATTACTGCTTATAGGCATTTGCATGAATTGATTTCTTGTTTTCATATTGCATTTCAATCTTATCTAGATGAACTGGAAGCTTTGCAAAAGGAAATTGGCGATTTATCTGTTGAACAGCCTCGCCTTAGATCAGAAACTCATGACTTGATGGAAAAATTGTCAAAAGGAATTTCCATTAAAGAAGAAGAAAAAAGTCAGGCTGAGCCAACGGAGTCAAAATAAATGATATTAGGAAACGGATGTGATTTAAATGAAGCTAAGTATGGAAAAAGAATATCTTGTACAAAATGCGGATGTAACTGAACTGGATTTTTTTAAGCAGGATTTAAAAAATCTTAATTATGAAGATTATTGTGACTTTATAGCTGATTTTATTAATGACACTAAATTGTTATTTATGAATTGCAATAACATCCAGTTTAAAAATATAATGAATGACTACAATGTAGATGAAAATTTATTTGATATTTAGAAAAGATGGCAGTACTGCCATCTTTTAATTTGGAGGGTTATTATGAATGAATATAACAATATAAAAAATAGATTTGATACAGATCAAGTCATACGTCAAACAGTCAACCCATCATCTTTATCGGTTATAGAAGCTCAGCAAAATTATGATAACAATTTAAAACGCAGTATTGTTCGTAACTTTGTAAAGGACCTTGAATCTCTAGGATGGGATATAAGAGAGGACTCAAATGGGTCAATTATGATTGAAACTGAATATGATAAAGAATATTATTCTTCCTATTCAGATGCCTTTGATGTATATAAAGATACAATTGTAGACGATGTGTATCAGGGAATCCTTGATAAAGAAGGATATTATAATTTCTACCTTGGAAAAGAACAGATAAGGTATCTTGGTCTTGAAAAAGAATATGAAAAACAGATGGAGCATGCGGTTGAAGGCGTAAATCATAATCTGGAAGATATTGATGACAGTGTGAATGATATATTATTAAGTACTGATGATGAGTCTAAAGATGTTGAAAGCGTGAATTCTACCGAAGAAATTTCGGTGGATACACAAGCTATTCAAAATACTATGGAGGATGGTGCCACCAAAACAATTGAAGAAGCACAGGCTGAAAATGGTAATAATGAGCAGGAGCAAGAATCTGATGATAGGGCGGAAAAGAATGATAGCAGACAGAAGCAAAGTAAAAAATCCAAGTCTCATGATTTAAATGAGATTGCAAGACAAATCGATTTGCAAATGAAGATTGATGACGTTGCAATACTATGTGGCTTGAATCTTGAAAATAATGGTCGCTATTCATTGCGTGATCGAGATCATGATTCACTTGTTCTTGATTTAAAACGTAACTTTTTCTTTTGGAACAGTCAAGGGAAAAGGGGTGGATGCGTAAGCCTGTATAGGGAAATAATGAATGTGGGTTTTAAAGAAGCTGTATTAAAGTTGATGCCAAATATTGATTTGGATAAGGAATTTGTCGAGGCAGTCAGAGAAAAGCCTACAGAATTATCTGACCAAGATAGGCACCATGATTTACATAATCAGTTAAAGGAATTAAATTATGATTCTGAAGATAATAAATCTATGAGGCAATCAATTGCATATCTTACAAAAACAAGAGGTTTAGACAGAGATATTGTCAATAAAATGATTGGTGAAAATATGATTTATCAGATTTCAGATAGCTATGGTCCAAAGGTTGCGTTTGTTGGCCGTAAAGATAATATGTATATTTCGGCCGTATGTCAGCGTTCAGTTTCTCCTAAAATCAAGTTTAAAGGAGATTTTAAAAATTGTAATTACAAAGTTGGGTGGTTTTATGATCCAGAGACTAAAGGCGAATTTGGAGAAAAGGGAAATGCGGATAAGCCACTTCTAGTATTTGAAGCAAACATTGATATGATTTCCTACATGTCTTTACTAAAAGAATGTGGTGTAGATTATACAAAATTTGCTTATTTATCGTGCAGCTCCATTAATCATGATGTATGTGTACCTGAAACTTGTAAAAATCATGGCTTTAATACAGTTCGTATTTTATTTGATAATGACTATGAAGGAAAGGAAAACTGGGGACAGAACAAAGCTAAGGAGATTTCAAGTAAATTATCAAAAACTGGTATAGATGCCAAGCCAATTATTCCTGATATTCCATCCTGCAAAGACTGGAATGATATTATTGTTGGATACAGAAACAACACAATTTCTTTGGATACGATTAAAACACATGTGCTAAAGGATATAAATGATTTAGTTAAGTCTATTCCTAAAGCAAAGGATGTTTCTCCGGTTGATATACAATTAAATAAAAATGATTTGTTAATGCAGTCTATTTCATTTTTAGAAAATAAAGGAATTGATATAGGTATTATGAGCCGTCTTTCAAAAACAAATAAGGAAATGTTTATTGATGACAAGGCTGAAACCTTTATTCAAACTAGAACAGATTTGGTTCCATCATGCGAAAAACAATTACTGGTATTTGAATCCAATATGGATATGTTATCTTACATGACTTTGTTGAAGGAAACAGGTCATAACCTAGCTAAATATGCATTTATTTCTGATGGTAATCTCAATGAATCAAAAATTAATGGTATCAAGTCCATCAATGATAAATATCAGTTTAAAGGAGTTGCCTATATGCCTAGGAAGGACGGAAATGAAAGTGGCAGCCTATCCGCAATGCATATTGTATCTTGTTTAGATTCTTTTAATAACAATGGGATAGATGTAAGATATGTTAGTCCTGCTCATGCAAGTAGTTGGAATGAAAGATTGAATCAGTATAAAGAAGAAAAAAATAAGGTTCAAAGTCAAAATAAAAGTGTTGATAAATCACAAAATAAAAGCATTTTGCAACAAATGCGAGAAATGTCTGGAAAAACAGTTTCTATTGATGAAATGAATCGTTCAGCAGGACATGAAAAAGAAATGAATAGATCACGCTAATAAAGGTGGCAGTACTGCCATCTTTATTTCTTGGAGGTATAAATGAAAGTTATTATTGCAGAAAAGCCAAACTTAGGTAGGACGATTGCAAGTGCTCTTGGAGTTTATGATAAATATGATGGATATTTATCAAACGGAGAAATTGCGGTCACATATGCTTTTGGGCATTTACTGGAACTGAAAGATATGGATGCATACTTTGGACATAAAGTTCCTTGGGGGGAGAATCTTCCTTTTTATCCTGATCCATTTGAATTTGATTTAAAGAAGGATGTTAAAAAGCAATTCGATATAATATGTAATCTGATAAATAGTTCTGAAACAGATGAAATCATTTGTGCAGGAGATGCAGATCGTGAAGGTGAGGTTATTGTTCGGCTTATCTTGAGTGCGGGATTAAAATCTTATAAGAAGATCACTCGTTTATGGTTGCCAGATCAGACTCCTCAAACAATCATTAAGCAAATGAAGGAGAGAAAGCTGGATTCTGAATATGATAATTTGTATTATGAAGGGCTTGCCAGAACATATATAGACTGGATTCTTGGAATTAATTTAACAAGATCAATTTCATCCATTGCGAATCAAACAATGTCGATTGGACGTGTTATTTGTCCTATAGTCATCGCTATATATGATAGGGACAAGTCTATAGATGAGTTTGTTCCTCAAAAGTATTATTCGTTGATTTCAAATGTAGATGGTGTTGAACTTGTTTCAAAATTGAAATTTGACATAAATGAAAGATCCAATGCTTTATCAGTTTGTGATGATTATAATACATCTGGAGGGAATGTTGTAGATGTTTCTTCCAGAGATACTGTCAAGAACAGTCCTCGTCTTTTTTCTTTAAGTAAGTTGCAGGGATATTGCGGAAAGAAGTTTAAACTAAAGCCTGCCGAAACATTATCAATTGTTCAAAGTCTATATGAGATGGGCCTTGTAACATATCCTAGAACAAATACAGAGTTTTTAAGTGAAAATGAGAAAGACAAAGTTAAGAACCTAATTCAAATTCATGATAGGAATGGAGAATTGATTTATAAAGATACTAAACGTGTTTTTGATGATTCTAAGATTGAATCTCACTCCGCATTATCTCCAACAGAAAAGATTGCAGATATTTCTTCTTTGTCAGAGAAAGAGGCAAATGTTTATACAACAATATACAATCGCTTTTTCTCAGTGTTCACAAAGGAAGAATGTGTTGTTACTGAATCTGTGATTGATATACAAGTAGGAAGATATAAACCTGTGTCAATTCAGTTAAAAGGAAAAATGTTTAAGTCACTAGGGTGGATGAAATATGAAATGGATGATGCCAAGAATGTTAGTTTGCCAGATTTAAAGATAGGTGAGCAAATTTCGGTGGATTTTAAACCAGTAGAAAAGAAAACGTCTCCTCCAAGTCACTATACTGTTGAGACGTTGGGTAATTATCTAACACATCCTTTTAAAAAAGAGAATGATTCTCTTGATGATGAATATAAGTCGTTGCTTGATGGCTGTGAGATTGGAACGGAAGCAACACGTGCGGGTATTATAGAAAAGGCTATAAATGTTGGATACATTTCATTAAAGCGAAACGTGTATAGAATTGAGCCTAAAGGAAAATACATGGTTGAATCTTTACAGAATGTTCATTGTGATATGTCGCCTGCAAGGACTGTAGAAATGCAGAAAACATTGAAATCAGTCTATAAAGGGAATTTATCTATTGATGATGCATTGATAGAAACAAAATCATTTTTGAATAACTATTTTAGTGATTTATCCAACTATTCGTTAAGTCAGTATGATAAGTCCAGTGAATGGACGGAGTATGGTAGTTGTCCGTGGTGTGGCAAGCCTATTTATAAATTAAAAGGGAAACATGGAGATTTTTATTCTCACAAAAAAGATGACAGGGCACAATGTTCATTTGCATTACAGAAAAAAGTCAATATATTTGGAAATGAAATTGAACTAAGTGAAAAGGATATAAAATCTCTTTTGAATGGAAAATGCCCAAAATTCACTTTGTACTCTAAAGGTAAAGATAAAAATTATGAGGCGGGTATAAAAATAAAGAATAAGCCAAGATCATTTAATAATAAGGATTATATTGACTGGGAACTCGTTTTTTCTAAAAAGAAGAAACGAAAGTGAATTAATTCTAGGGATAGAATATACAGGGTTTCATATTCTTCTTTATAAACATGTCTCATTAAGTGATACTAGTCTCATTTTAAATCTTTCATACTTTTTGATACTAGCGTAGGTGATTATTTTTAATAGTCTCACAATGTATACATTTCGGAACCATTATTTTATAATAGTTGTAGGAATGTAGGTGAAAATTATGTTTTATGGTTATCATAGAGTCAGTACAAAAGAACAGAATTTAGATCGAGGTGTAGACGGAATCAAATCGTTTTGTGAAAAGCACAATTATCCATTGCAAAAAGTATTTGTTGATAAAATCTCAGGGAAAACATTCGATCGTCCACGTTATACAGTTTTGAAAGAAGATGTATTACGTGAAGGGGATACTTTAGTAATTTATGAACTAGATCGACTTGCAAGAAATAAAAAAGCTATTTGTGATGAGTTGAGATATTATGAAGAACATGAAATTAGAGTCATGATTCTTGATATTCCTACAACAACGATTGAATTGTCTGAAGAAGCTGATAAGATGAATAAATTAATTACTGAAACAATCAATAAAGTAATAATTGAAATTTATGCTATGCAGGCAGAAACAGAAATGCAAAGAAGGGAAAAGAGACAACGAGAAGGAATCGAAGAAAAAAGATTACACGGTAATTGGGAAGAGTATGGTAGAAAGCGTGTAATGTCGGCAAAGGATTTTGCAAAGCATTACCAGAAGGTAATAAAAGGTGAGCTAGGTTCGTTAGAATTAATGCGAGAGCTAAAGATGAAGAAAGCCACCTACTATAGATATGTAAATGAATACAAAGCAAATCATCAATAATTATGTGTAGGTGGCAGTACTGCCATCTACACATTTTTTTCTTTTAGGAGGACATTGATTTATGAAAAGAATTATAGCTATGTATTTACGAGTATCCACTTTAGACCAAGCACGAAACGGATACGGATTAGGCGATCAGGAGGTACAATGCAAAAAGTATATAGATTTGTATTATCCTGATGCTGAAGTTGAAATCTATAAAGATGATGGTTATTCTGCCAAAAATTTAGAACGTCCTGAAATGGCAAGAATGCTTGATGATATGGAAAAAGGAAAAATACATACAATTATTGCGTTCAAGTTAGACCGTTTAACCAGAAATGTTGTTGATACTTATAAACTAATAAAACAGGTGATGGCTTATGATTGTTCTTTAGTTGCCGTTGTAGATAGACTGGATATCACATCAGCTAATGGAAGAATGTTTGTAGGTCTATTATCGTTGATAAGTCAGTGGGAAAGAGAGGTCATCAGCGAAAGAACCATTGCAGGACTGGAACAGATGGCACGAAGTGGTAAATACCCATGCGGAGGGAAAGCTCCATATGGTTGGGATAAAACCGATGATGGGAAACTTGTAATAAATGAAAATGAAGCTGAAATTATTAATTATATGACAGATTGTTATATAGAAGGGTATAGTTTACAGGATATAAGCAAAATGGTGTTTACTAAATATGAGTATCGTAAATCTTGGAGACATCTAAAGGAATTGTTGATTCGAAAAATGAATATAGGGATCTTTGAGTTTCACGGTGTTTCTTATGATGACTTTGTTCCCCCAATCATGAATTTAAATAAATATAATGAATTACTTAAAATGGCAGCACACAGGGAAGTGCATAGTTTGGACAAACAAACATATACTTTTCATCATTTTGTCTATTGCTCATGTGGGAAAATGATGCAACACGTATGTACTATTAAGCACAATTCAGGTGTTAGTAGAATATATAGATATTATTATTGTGATAGCTGTAATAAAAGAGTAAATCAAACCTTTTTAGAAAAAGAAATATTTGAAACTTTATTCTTGGAAGAATTTAGAATCAAAGCTCTTGAAAAACATAAAAAGAAAGAGCAGATATTATCATCTTTGGAAGCAAAGAAAGAAGAAGTGTTCAATGCCTATAAAGAAAATATCATTGATTTTGACACATATAAATTTACTATGGCTAAATTGGAGAAGGAAAGGAATATGGCTTTAAAAGAATTAAGTTCTTTAGACATTGTATCCAATTCAAAATATTTTGAAATGACGCAAGATGAAAAATATGCATATGTCCATGATATGATTTCAAAAATTATCTTTGATTTTGATGAACAAATTGTACTCAGTATTCAATTTAAAAGAAAGTAGTTTATTTGTTATATCAAATTTCATTCACTTTTTTTGTGCTACGATCTGGAACACGTTTGTGATATACTGAACTTATATTTTTAAAGGTGGCAGTACTGCCATCTTACATGATGGAGGGGTAGGTTAAAATGGCTAAGAAAGAAGTGAAAACCGATTTATGGGTTGCTTCTCAGTTGGATAAGTGCAAAATACAGTTTACAGCACAGGGAAGTGATGTAAAAGAGATTGACGAAGCTCTTTCCACCGCTTCTAAGCGTGGAACAGGAAATGCTGGTTATCCTGAGTATGTAGCTGTTGTAAATGACTTTGTAATTGTTATAGAGGATAAAGCAGATTTAGATAAGCATATAAAATTAACTGATACAGCACTCATTGAGACAACAACAAAAGCAATCACTGACTATGCAGTGAATGGAGCGTATTTCTATGCAAAGCACATAGCACAGAATAGTTCATTTAAGAAGGTGTTTGCTATTGGTGTATCGGGAGACGCAAAGCATCACAGGATTACACCTCTGTATGTTGACGATAGAGAAGGGTATATTGAACTGGAAGATGTTGAATCATTTACAATGTTCAACTGTCAGAATATCTATGAATATTACTTGAGGAATGTTCTGAAAGAAAAGACTGATGTTGAGAAGACGACTGAGCAGATTCTGAAAGATGCACAAACACTTCATGAATATCTTCGTACATACGGTTCTTTGAAAGACCAAGACAAACCGTTGGTTGTATCGGGTATTTTGCTGGCGTTGGATGAAATTGAAAGTGGAAGCTTTTCAATTAGTTCATTGACAGGAGATGATGTTGAGACAGACGGTGAGAAGATTTATAACGCAATCCAGAAGCGCTTGAAACGTTCTAATGTAGGACCGGATGCAAAGCGTGATAAACTCATGAGTGAGTTCGCTATTATTAAGACCAGTGCTAGATTGAATGAAATTGATGATAAATTGAAAAAGACACCATTGAAATATTACGCTGAGTTCTTGAAGACTAATGTATTTGATAATATCAAATACAAATCATCAGCAGAGGATTTTATTGGTCGTTTTTATGGTGAATTTATGAGTTATTCAGGTGGTGACGGTCAAACCCTTGGTATTGTGCTTACACCTGCTCATATTTGTGAATTATTTTGCGACTTATTGAATGTACAGCCGGATGATATTATTCTTGACCCTACTTGTGGGACTGCTGGATTTCTTGTAGCAGCAATGCACCACATGATTTCAGCAACAGAGAATGAAACGAAGAAAAAGAACATCAGAAAGAAACAACTACATGGTTATGAATTACAGAGTAATATGTTTGCGATTGCTTGTACAAACATGATTCTTCGTGATGATGGTAACAGTAATATTTGGTGTCAGGATTTCTTGAAACAAAATTCGGCACGGGTACAGTTAAAATGTGCAACTGTTGGTATGATGAATCCACCATACAGTCAGGGAACGAAAGACGATCCTTCACAATATGAACTTTCATTTGTGGAACATCTTCTTGATTCTCTTGTAGTTGGTGCAAGAGCTGCTGTTATCGTTCCACAGTCATCTATGACAGGAAAAACAAAAGCAGAACAGGCATTTAAAGCAAGTATCATGAAAAACCATACATTGGAAGGTGTGATTACTTGTAATACTGATACATTTTATGGTGTAGGTACAAATCCGGTTATTGCTGTATTTACAGCACATGAACCACATCCAGAAGACAAGTTATGCAAGTTCATTGATTTCAGAGATGATGGATATGAAGTAAGGGCACATGTTGGACTTGTTGAAGGTGACAGTGCGAAAGATAAGAAACAACATCTTCTTGATGTATGGAATGGTCGTGTTGAAGCACCTTCAAAGTTCTGTGTAGAATCAACGGTGCAACCTGACGATGAATGGTTACATAGTTTTTATTATTTTAATGATGAAATTCCCACAGAATCCGATTTTGAAAAAGCAATTGGCGATTATCTCAGTTTTGAATTTTCTATGATAATGCAAAACCGTGAGTACCTGTTTACAGGGGGTGAATCGGATGAAGCTGAGTGATAGAGAGTGGAAAGATTTTTCAGTCCCTTATGTTTTTCAAAAAATTCAAAGAGGTAAGCGATTGAAAAATGCAGACCACATTTCAGGAATTATACCTTATGTTTCGTCAACGGCAAATAACAATGGGGTTGATGATTATATTGAAGCAATAGATGGAACAAGAGTATTTGAAAACTGTATTAGTTTAGCAAACAGTGGAAGCGTTGGAACTGCTTTTTATGAGCCTTTTGCATTTGTAGCAAGTGACCATGTCACGAGCTTGAAACGAGAAAATACAAGTCAGTATGTGTATTTGTTTCTGACGGCTGTATTGGAACAACAAGGTTCAAATTTTAATTTCAACAGGGAGATAAATGATTTACGAATTAGGAAAATGAGGGTCATGCTTCCTGTTGATGATAATGACGAACCAGATTATCAATTTATGGAAGATTACATGAAAGAATTGATGACAGCAAAACGCAAACAGTATCAGGAATATGTAGAACAACGTCTTGTGAAACTCGGTGTTGATGATATGAAAAATACCGAGCGGATGGTGTATAACCTCGACTTAGAATCAAGAGAGTGGAAGATTTTTATTATTGGAGATTTGTTTTCTGTCAAGCGACCAATAGCTAGAAATAAAGACCAATATGAAAATGGTAATGTTCCATTTGTTGCATCAGGAAGTGGAAATAATGGCGTCATGAAATGTTGTAAGCCTCATAAAAATGAAGAATTGGATAATAGTGGGTGTATTACAGTTAGTCCTGTTGATGGAAGTGCATTTTATCAACCATATGATTTTTTGGGACGAGGTGGAGCAGGTTCATCAATTTTAATGTTGTATTCTGACAATATAAATTTATACAATGGTCAGTTTATTGCTAAAATGATTTCAAATACTTGTACGTGTAAATATACATATGGTCACATGGGTAATAAAGATAGTATCAAGCGTGAACGTATCCTGCTTCCTGTTGACGAAAAAGGTGATCCTGACTTTGTGTATATGGAACAGTACATAAGGAATATGATGTTAAAAAAGTATAAGCAGTATCTTTCGTTTTTGAAGGATAATAGTGATGTCTAAATCTTAAAAATGTTTGGAATGCACATGATATTAATGCCAAAAGCTATATTTATTATGAACTTGAGAGTTACTGTGATGAAATAGGCCTTAGTAAAGCTGTTTCTGTAGAGCAAATCCTGTTGAATTTTTTGAAGACAGTATAAAGCATGAATAAATAATATAGAAGACTGCAAGTAGTGCAGCCTTTTTTGATATCATTTTGACGTAATAAAAAAAGAGTTGGACACTCTCACCTGCCAACTCCAGAATGGAATAAGTAATTATATCGGTTCGCAACGATATTCGGCAGTGCTAGACAGCATCAGCCGGTTTCATAATTACTTCTTTTATATTATAGCATTGCTCAACGATATTTTCTATATATCAATATTTTAATGCTGAATGTGAAGAAAATGAACAAAAAAAGAGCATGTATCCCTTGTTTGGCGACGAAAATACATGCTCTTATGCAAAGTGTTCGATAACACAACAATATTTTAGCATTTATCTATAGAAAATTATAGTTCTATTATCAATATTTTTTTGTTTTGGATATTCATGATTCTATATCATGAAAAAGACGGGTAGGACAAGTGAAACTCTTATATAAATTAAGTGTCCCAACCGTCCCATGTGTCCTCATATATATAATATAGTATATAAAATGCTCAAATTATGGTTGAAAAACAACATATCACACTGCTATACTAGGCATTGTTGGATGACCCATAAATCTTATCCTAATAATTTTCTTATTCATCCAACTTAACCTATTCCTTGAGTTGGCACTCAACCCTATCTGCCGACTCTTTTTTAAAAATTTTTTCAGAATTAATGTTGTTTTCACATTGGATTGCTACAATGAATGTAGGAGGTCTTAAATGATGAGCAACAAACGCATTTTACCGTCAATCGGTTTAGAAGGGACCAAAGAGGAATTGTTAGAATTCTTATCGGATTTCGATATCAATAAGATAGCAATTTCCTTTGTGGGAAATAATATGGTTTTCACAGCATCGGTTCCAGTGGATGAGAAACTTATGGAAGTATATGAACAGGCTTACGGAATCTCACAAACTCAATAAAAAAAGGCTTTAGTCAATATTTGAATATTGGCAATAGCCTTTTTTATATGTCTTTATATAAAATAATTAGCTTGGATATATGTTGTTGGATAATATAAAAGCTTATTTTAAACGTCTTTTCCTGCTCCTTGTTATCTTTTCTATTGTACATCCACCTTGGTAGTGGTAGAATTTAATCGGAACTAAATTGGAAAATAAAAAAACTCCACGAGGGAACCAACCTCTGGAGGAATGACCAATGGTTTATGCAGAACCATTTGATACTATAATTCTATCATTCTTTAGAATTATTTCAAGATGTTAAGTATCAAAGATTTCAAAGGACTGCTAAACCAAGGGTTAATAGTGGTCCTTTTTTAGTTTTTAAAAATGAATAGAGTTGTTTAAACTAGAATATGCTTGGTGATATGGGTTTTGCAATAGCAAAATAAAAAAACCAAAAGCGAATGATTTGACGGTCAAATCATACTTCATTCGTTTTCGGTCAGACTATATCTCACAGCCACTTTTATAATGCTTTTTACTATGCTTTTTCGGCATCGAAAGCTAAGCAGCAGTTCGATCAAATAAAATAATGGTAGCGCGTACGGGATTCGAACCCGTGATACAGCCTTGAGAGGGCTGTGGCTTAACCGCTTGCCGAACGCGCCATGTGCTTAAGTATTATAGCACAAAATAAAAGAGAAGTATAGACTTCTCTTATAATTCTGCAATCAAATCGCATAAGTTTTTATAGGCTTTTAGAAAAGATTCTAGGTTCAGTTTTTCTTCTGGCGTATGACAACCTTCGGCAATAGGACCGTATGTGATGATATCTAAATCTGGAATCAATCCTTTTAGAATACCCGTTTCCATACCGCCGTGGGATGCTTCTGTTTCCATTTCTACGCCTTGTCTTTTTAAGATTTCTTTTAATGTATCTCTTAATGGACTGTTAGCTTCATAGTTCCATCCGCAGAAGTTTGTATCTTCATGTTCAAATGCATGACATAATTGTGCAATCATGTTGATCTTATTTCCTAATTCATCCTTCATAGATTCTAATGGGGAACGAATGCAGAAAGCACATTTCACAACATTGTCTTCTGTTCTTAATTTACCTAAGTTAAGGGAAGCTAGAGTCAATCCTTCAATGGCCATAGATTTATGCTGTAGACCATTTGGTAGTAAGTAGTATAGTGTAATTAATTCATTTGTATCTTTTGAAGTAAAGGCTTTAGTAGCTTTTTCTGTTTCTTCCAATTGAATATCAAGCTTACTATCACTAAATTCAAATTCTGTTTTTAAATCTTTTGCGATAGAATCAATATTTGGTTTAATGTCTGAAACGAAAGTTGCTTCTGCTTCTCTAGGAATTGCATTTTCTTTTAGACCACCATTTACGGATACGATTTGAAGATCTTTTAATGTTTGTAGAACTCTAAATAAGATTTTAATGGAGTTACCCTTTTCTTGATCAATGCAAGCACCTGAATGACCTCCATCTAATCCTTTGACAATAAGTTTATAAGTTGGCTTAACAGTGATAAGGAACTAATTTACTTATCAACTGTTAGCTGACGGTTTCCGGGGTGCATACGGACAAATCCCGTCTGATTTCTAACAGGAAGTCAGACGGGATTTTCGCTTTATATTTCGAATTATGGAGGACATACCATGAAAACCTTAATATCTTGTGCTTACACTATGGATAATTGCTGTGTGGAACTGAAATTCAGGGACGGCAGAATGATTGCGATTGACACTATCGCTGTTGAGAACGAGATTGCAGACAATATGTATCAGCGGTCAGAGTTGGATTATTTGATCTACAATGACCCGATAGCATATGCTGACTTGATATTGAATGGCGATCCCGAAACCTATCTGAAAACTGTAACAGAATACAAGCCTTTGGATAGCTGACAACACGTTACCCGCAGGAGAAAATCCTGCGGGCGTTTTTCCGTTTATATTATTTCCCTCCGTTGGATCTCAATTTAGGAAAGAAGATGACAATCTTGAAGCCCTTTCCCCACTGGGAAGCTGCTTCCAGATGAAGATTTAGATCGTCGGCCATCTTCTTAACCAGGTAAAGTCCCATACCGGTAGCCTTCTTTCTGCTGTCAGTAGAATCCCCGGTAAAGCCCTTTTGAAAAATGTACGGCAGATCATATTTTTTTACGCCAATGCCGTTATCTTCAACAGAAAGGATATCTGCGGTCTCCGAATGTATCATGGAAATCGTAAGCATGGGACTATCGCTGCTATATTTGATGGCATTGCTAACGATTTGTCCCAACATAAACTGAAGTCCTCTACGGTCTGTATAGACTGTTTCAGATTGCAGTTTGTTGAGAATGACAAACTGCTTCTCTTCAAGAAGTGGGGCATAGTCCTCCAGAACTTCACCCAAGCAGTCATTCAAATTGACATCCTCAAATCGGTAATCCTTTGTACTGCTCTTCAACCGGGCATAGTACAGCATCTGCGTGACATCCTCCTGAAGCTGACTGCGGACATAATCCAGCTTTGCTTGCAGGGAAGGAGAGATTTCATCGTTCCGGTTATCCAAGAGCATGGTCAGCAACGATAGGGGCGTTTTCGCTTCATGTGCCCAGCCCTCCACGTATTCTTCATAGTCCCGTAGGGCATCCGCCATATTGTTACTCTCGTTTTTGTATTCCCGTAAAACCGAAGCCAAAAATCGGATAGATTCTCCTTCTTTCCGGCTGATGGCACTGAGCAGCCGTTCCTCGTTGCAGATAGTAGGATCACTGAGGAAATCCCGGAACAGCTCCCGGCGGGTGGTCTCCCACTTGTTTAGTACAAACAGAATCGCTGAAAACAGAAGGATGCTTGTCAGAACTACTAACCCAATCAAGGTTTGAAATGCCTGAATGTCAGAAATCCAAAGAATGATAGCACAAAAGCAATCCACGCCCAGCAGCAACAGCAGCCAGGGGTAGTACCGTTCTATCATGTGCCAAAGCTGCTTCATGGAGATACCTCCGCTTCCAAACGATAGCCCATCCCACGAACCGCAACGATTCGTTGCTTCATCTTAAGACCGGACATTGTTTTTTTCAGCCGGGTTAGGTTAACCTGCAAGGCATTTTCATCTATGTATTCCGTGGTTCCCCATAGTGCCATGCAAAGCTGCTCCGTCGTGACCAGAGCATCGCCGCCGGACAAAAGAGCGACCAACAGTTTTCCCTGATTTTTTGGAAGCACCACAGAGGTATTATGAATATAAAGCGTGTAGGTCTGCTGGTCTAACAGGAAATCTGGTCCCTCTATGAGATTGGTACGGCCTTCATACCTTTTGAGAATATTGGATACCCTGGCAAGAAGTCGATCTTTTCTGCACGGCTTCGTCAAATATTCATCGGCACCCAACTGGAACGCTTGCAGTTCATCCTTTACCTGATCTCTGGAAGTCAGCACCAGGACGGGGATAGCAGTTTTATTCTTTAGCTCCTGGCAGATTTGAAAGCCACTGATTTCCGGTAAATTCAGGTCTAAGATCACGAGGTCAGGACGGAGGGCTGCCAAGAGCCGAGCGGCATCTTCAAACTCGGTGATTGCCTTCACAAGATACCCGTCCTTTTGGAGCATATTGCAGAGTTCTTCCCGCATATAGACTTCATCTTCCACAACAGCAATTCTTTTCACGACAGCACCTCCTTCCAAATTATTCTTCTCTCTGCGGCTGCATCAGTGTCAGCAAATACCGATCACTGGATCGCCTGACCACTCTCATATAAATATATTCTATCACGCAAAGTAGCAAAATCATAGCAGCAGATACAAGCAGCATTTCAGACACTGTCCCACGGGTTCGGGACGAGAGTATCCCTGTAAATAACGCCCTGACTCCAAACAGACTGCTGACAGCCGCAACCAATACAGGAAGTCCCATAAACCAGGTAATTTGCTTTCCAGCAGACTGGCAAAGGGTTTCGTAAGTAGCTCCCAGGCGGATCAGAGTCTGGTATCTGCGCCCGGTTTTCTGCTGACTCATCAGGAACTGAACACCCACGATGGTGTTGGCAACTACCAGGAAAACAATCGCAAGATAGAGGGTAATATAACTGGATGCTATGGTGTAGAAAAGCTGACGACCCATATTCTGAAGATAGCTTTCATATTCAATGTCAGTTTCGTCCAGCTTCTCGTTCAAATCCCAATATGCAGTCATAAGGCTATTTCCATTCAGAGCCTGCTCACTGAGCACCGCATTGACATAGGTATCATACATTCCCTGACTATAATATAGGAATGCTTCATCCGGAAGAATCAATGCAAAGGACAAGGTTATAGAACGGTCCGTGACCAAATTCACAGACTGAACCTCTCCTGTAAGATGAATCGGATTACCATCCAGTTCCACCTTGGGCTGCCCGGCCAATACTTGGTTCAGCATTGCGGTACGGCTTGCCGTAGTAAACTCTGTATCAATATAGACAGTGGCCTCCTTTTCGCCTAATTGGAGAGCCGGATTGCCGGACAATTCCAACAAACGATTATAGTCCGATAAACAAATCAAATATGGGTATGTGGCATAATCAAGATTGTTCAAAAGGACATCCCGGTCTTCCGACTGGGGCAGGCTCCGAAGAGAGTCCATAACAGCGTCCATGCTGTAGGCATTATCATAATCTTCTGTGGTGCGAATACGCCCAACCCTCATTTCAAAAAGCTCTGAAAATTGATTTTCCAAACTGTTTTCTTTCAGGACTGCCTTTATATTCGGAAGAACCTGCGATGAATCTTCTGCAGTATGATCTTCAAAAGTATAGTCGATTACATGGCCAGAAGACAGGTTATTCGTTCCTGCAATTCCTACGCCCGCACCAAAACAACACAGCGCCGCCAGAATCAGCAGGGAGCTGATGGCCATGGAGTTTGACTGATGAATGACATTCTCCTGAATCTGCCGGAAGGTAAATACATGAAGCTGCTTATTTCCTTTTCCTTTCTTAACAATCAAAGCAATCAGCGCACGCATCCCATAGAAAAGCAGCATCGTACCAACTATGCCCAACAGCAAAGTCAGTCCCATCATACTTACCTTTGTCCATGCAATTCCCTGAATCGCCATGTAGTAAGCCACTGCCAACATCACACTTCCGCATATAGCAGCCAGTCCATAGATAACAGATGGCATTTGCTTTTTGGGGCGGTTCGTTGGCTGGGATAGCAAAGTACCGATCTCCTGGCGGCTGATTCGTCCACTCAAAATCAGAAGTGCCGTCAGCTTAATTGCCAGAAATCCTGCCAGCGTCCATTCAATCGCAGACCAGGATAAAGAAAACTGATGACCGATGATCCCCATGCCTACCAGCTTGGCGGTGACAAGACTGACAATTTCTGAAAGCACCACAGCCACAGGTAAGCCTATGAGCATGGCAAGAATACTGGTCAGGAAATCTTCCGCCAGAAGCATACCAAACAGTTTACTTCTACGCATCCCCAACATTAGATAAACACCAAACTCATGCCGTCTGCGCTCGAACTGATACTTGCAGGCAAAATAGATCAAAAAGAACAGAATACCGAGGGTCATCCCATAAAACGCAGGAATCAGAAGCAGGAGTTTGTCAACTGCGTCACTCTCCATTTTCTGCAAAAAGAGCATCACATCTTGAGTGGAGATGGAAAGAATCATGTAAAAGGCAACAATAGAAATCACCAGGGAGCTGAAAAACAGACCGTTTTCCTTTCGGCTGCGGCGGCTGTTCCGAAGAATGAGATTAGAGAACATTTGCGCTGCCCCCTCCCAGTTGCGCCATCACCTTCAGGATGCGCCCGTAGAACTCCTGCTGGCTTTCGTCTCCACGCCGAAGCTCATGAAAGATCACGCCATCCTGGATGAACAGGATGCGCTTACAGAAGCTGGCGGCATTGGAATCATGGGTTACCATCAGGATCGTAGCTTGTTCGTCACGATTCAGGCCGGACAGCTTCTCCATAAGACTTCTTGCGTTCTTAGAATCCAGCGCACCCGTCGGTTCATCGGCAAGGATCATTTGGGGATGTAAGATCAGAGCCCTTGCTGCCGCAACACGCTGACGCTGGCCGCCGGACATCTTGGACGGAAACTTATCCAGAACATCAGTGATTTCCAGATAGTCAGCCAACTGCTTCAGCCGCTGGCTGCTTTCTGCTTCGGATACCCCATGCAAGGAAGTCGGGAGCAGGATGTTTTCCCTGCCAGTCAGGTTGTCCAGCAATTCAAAGTTCTGGAATAGATAACCAACTTTTTTGCCACGGTACTCTGCAAGAGCCTTTCCCTTGAGGGATTGCAGAGTATCGCCTTCCACCTGAATGCTCCCACCGGTGGGCTGAATCACAGTTGCAATACAGTTGAGAAGCGTGGATTTACCGGAACCACTGCTTCCCATAATGCCGAGAAACTCTCCCGGCATCACCTGGAAGGTGATCCCATTCAGTGCCTTTGTTTGACTTGGCACATTGCCATAGATTTTTGTTAAATTTTCAATATTCAAAATGGGTTTCATGTGAATACCTCCTATCATTTGTAATAAAATGATAGCATGGGAACACAGCAAATACCACTTACAGTTGTTGTAAGGATTCAGGATATAAGTGGCGGCTCAAGGGGGACGAGCATATATTTTTTAAGAGCATCAGGCGACAATGATAAAGTATACCGGATCGCCTCATTGGCAAACCAGTTCGTTTTAATTGTATCCCAATCGGCAAGCCGGACTATTTCTGCTGTACCGTTCTCAAAATCAAATGAAATCTCGCCCCATTCGCCGTCGCAGTCTGCTTGGTATTCGTAGATTGCGGCGGCGATTTTCTTTTTGCGCTTGGTTTTGGATTTCTGTTTCAGTCGGACAGCATGGAGCGCACCTTCGGCAACCAGCAGTTCTGTCAGTTTGTCCACCGCTTTCCGGTAGGCTCGCTCTGCACCGCTGGCTGTGCTGCCCTCAAACATAATCGCCAATTCTTCAAAAGTGGGGCGGTTCTTCCATGAGCCAACTCGCCCGCAGGTCATACAGATTGCTAACCGTTTTTCGAGCAAGGTCTGTTCCCGGTAATTCAGCTTCTCAAATGCCTGCTGTACCTTTTCTGCTTGTATGCCGTTCCAGAGGATGTCGGTATAGTTCCAGCTATCGTCAAGGGCTATATCCTCGCCTGTTTCCTCGCCGTCCTCGTCCGTTATATAGAACGGCTGCTGGGTGCGGATTCCACGGACAACTTTCAGATATTCTTCCGCAAGAGCAAGGTCGCAGTTATACTTCTTGGAAAACTGGTTGACCGCATCTTTGGTGTTATGGTACAGCCACGCCATTGATCGCACCCTTTTGTAATTGGTCAGAGAGGATACCGACCATTTTTCTTCGCCCATGCGGAAACGGAGCATAGAATCCCAGATGAACG
>OHAV01000029.1_pt1 | contig 98385 bp, 116 predicted proteins | sample 1577271 | NCBI WGS metagenome assembly OHAV01 (sample SAMEA3879537, study PRJEB24766) | human gut metagenome | biome: human-associated habitat; feature: feces | place: USA | collected 1985/1987 | reverse complement strand
AAAACGGTATGGCCAGCCTGCATATACGCTTAAACCCAGGCAAATACATCATAACCTCCATCTGGAACGAATACCAAATAGGAAACAACATTACAATTGCTTAAAAAAAGAGGATTTTAAATCTTCTTTTACTTTTTTTCTTTTTAACTTTAATTATGTTGTTATATTAAATTATAACTGATATTATTTGTTTTTTCTTCAAAAGGATTATATTATATCAGCACAAATATAAATTACAAGCATTCATAACAGTTGGATGAATTGTAAATTATTATTGTATAATTTGTAATTTATGAGTGCTAAAGAATATTTTGTATATAAATGGAGAGATTAACTATGGATAAAAAGATATTTATCTTTCTTCTTGTTGCGGTAGTGGCTCTTTCACTTTCAGCAGTTTCTGCTACTGATGATGTTGATGTATCTGCATCATATGATGATGGAACAGTTGCAGGTGAAGCAAATGATATATCTATAGATGTTACAGCTAAAGATATATATTATGGCGAAGATGCAACAGTTGAAGCTAAAATAATTCCAAATACTACTGCAGGTAATATTAAATTCAGTTTGGATGAGAATATCGTTCAGACAGGAGTTATTACTAACGGCAGTGCAAGTGTAATTTTTACAAACTTAGAAACTGGTAAACATAGCATAATTGCAAGTTATGACGGAATTAATTCCACACCAGTTGTATTTAATGTAAATAAAATTTCTGAGTATGTCATGACTGTAGCTGTACCTTATCATGTATTTTATGGAAATGATGTTTCTGCAGTTATAACTTTACCTGGAGATGCAACCGGTGATGTAAATATAACTATTGGCAATAAAACTTATAATGGAAAACTTATAAACGGTAAAACCACTATTGATATACCAGATTTAGCTGTCGGCAATACCAATGCAGCTGTAGTTTACTTTGGTGATAAAAAATATGCAGATAAAACTATCAATATTGTTTTTACTGTAATCGGAAACACTGTTACAAATGATACATTTTTCAATTACTTTGATAAAGACGGTGTTTTAAAAAGCGACATCCCATTTTCTGATTTGATTTTTACAGGTAGTTTCAGTGGGCTTAACTTAACTGCTCTTACTATTGATAAAAAAATCAATTTGATTGGTGAAAAAGCTATTTTAAAAGATATGGGTCTTGTAATTAAAGGAAATAATATTTCTGTTTCTAATTTTGCCATTGTTTTAACTAATGCTGGAGGTATTGAATCAGCAATTGATGTAATGGGAGCTAATGCCAGCATAAATACTAACATGATTTCAGTTGACAGTGCTTTTGATAAAGACAGTTTTGTAATTAATGCTGAAAATGCAGCTAATTTAACAATTGACAATAATACTATTGTTTATTCTGGTAAAACTGACGGCAATGGCATCAATAATATTATTAAAGTAATTGATTCTGATAATGTAAATATTTTAAATAATTATATTTTTGCTGAAATTCCATCAGTTCCTGTAAAATACATGCCTCCTACATGGGCTGCTACAGTAATGTCTGCAGGTATTTACGCTGAAGGATCAGCTAATTTAAATATAGCTTCAAATAATATTGCTATTGAATATAACAATGCCAGCGGAGCTTATGATACTATTCATGCTTTATATATTGGAGGAGGAGATAATGCTGTTGTAGAAAACAACAATATAAGTATAAAAGGCCATACCTATGTTTATGGTATCACTATTGATGGCAAAAACTTTACAATAGCATCAAATGCTTTCTACTCTGATTCTGACAACAATTATGCTGATGGTATTCAGGTATATGATAATTCCAATGGTATTATAAAAGACAATGAAGTATTTGTTGAATCTCCAGTTGTTGCATATGGTATCTACTCAAGTAACTGGGGTGACAAAGCTAATAACATTATTTATGAAGGCAATAATGTTGCAGGTAACTCTACTTACATTTACGGTATTTATGTAAGTGGAAATAATGAAACTTTAACAGGCAATGAAATAACTCTTGTTGGTAACTTTACAACCGGTGTTGCATCTAGTGCAGCTAATGTAATCTTAAATAAAAATGATATTGTCACCAGTGGTAATAATATAGGTAATGCAAGTAACTGCGGTGATTCCATAATTGCTGAAACTACAGGTATTAAAATTGCTTACGGTAATGTAAGTGTAACCAACTGTACAGTTAAAACTACTGGTGAAAACACAGTTAATACTACTGGTTTAGGGTCTGTAACCTACAATTATTTAGTTTCCAATGTTGGTTTAGGAGATAAAACTGTTCAATCCAATAATAAAACTATTGTAGAAAACAATGGTCCTGAATTTTTACTTACTGTTCCTGAGCTTGTTAAAATTTACGGCAGTGCTGATAAACTTTCCGCTATTTTAACTGATGCAAATCATAATCCTATAGCTAATGCCAATATTACATTCGCTATTAATGGTAAAAATTACACAAAAACTACTGATGGAACCGGTGTTGCATCTATGGGTATTGGCTTAGTATCAGGATTCTATAAAATAACTGCTACTTATGACAATATTACTGTTGAATCCAGCATACTTGTAACTCCTACCATACTGGCTAATGATATTGTCAAATTCTACCGTAATGATACTCATTTTGTTGCAAAATTCATTGATAGTGATGGCACAGCATTAAAAGACAATACTGTTGTAAAATTCAATATTAACGGCGTATTTTATAATGTAAATATTGCTGATGGTGTTGCTACATTGCGTATTTGGTTAAATCCGGGCAAATATGTTTTAACTGCATTCAATCCTGCAACTGGTGAAGAATTAGGATTTAATGTTACTGTATTGCCGACTGTATTAACTGAAGACCTGGTAAAATACTACAAAAATGGATCACAATTTGTTGTTAAAGTATTAAACGGTGATGGAACTCCTGCTGATGGTACAAATGTAACATTCAACATTAATGGTGTATTTTATACCAGAACAGTTATTAATGGTACTGCTACATTAAATATTAACTTATATCCTGGGAAATACATAATTACAACTATGTATGGCAAATATGCAGTTGGAAACAATGTTACAGTATTGCCAACTTTAATTACTGAAGATTTGGATATGAAATACCTTGACGGCAGCAACTTTACTGCAAAAACTTTAGACGGTCAGGGAAAACCGTTAGCTAATCAAACTGTATTTTTCAATGTTAATGGAATATTGTACAACAGAACAACTGATGATGACGGTGTTGCTAAATTCCCAATTAGATTAAATCCAGGCAAATATATTATTACTTCTATCTGGAATGGGTATCAGGTTGGAAGAACTATAACCATTGCTTAAGAGATTTTAACTAATCTCTTATCTTTTTCTTTTTTTAGAAACTTTTATTATATTGTTTTATTTAAATAGTATTATGGTTAGCATAAGTAAACTCACTGCAGATGTTGATGTGTCAGAATATTACGACAAATATGTTGACATTGAAAAATTTTTGGAAATCTGTAAAGAATGTGATCAATACGGCAATAATTGGGGTTGCCCTCCTTTTGATTTTGATCCTAATGAAATCTGGAATTCGTTTAACAAACTTAAAATAATTGCTTTTAAATTTGATTTTTCACAAGAAGAGTTAAATCAAACATATGCTCCTAATGAATTGGATTTTATTATAAAAAGACTCGAGCGAATGAAAGTTAAATTAATGAATGAAATATATGCATTGGAAAACGAGGATTCTTTAGGTTTATTTATGGGGAACTGTAATTTATGTATGAGATGTACCAAAACAATCGGCATGCCGTGTAAGATGCCGTTTAAGTTAAGGTATTCTATTGAATCACTTGGTGGGGATGTTGACAAAACAGTTGAGGATACTTTTGGTTATAAAATCATCTATGCGAAAGATGGGAAATTGCCTGAATATATGATTTTTGTCGGCGGATTACTTTATGACAAAAAATAACTACCTTTGGAGGATAAAAAAATGAAAATTGGTATAATTGGAGGAACCGGACCTCAAGGTCTTGGAATCGCAAAACGTTTAGCTATTGCAGGTGAAGATGTAATTGTCGGATCCCGTAAAGAAGAAAAAGCTTTAACTGTTGTTGAGGAAGCTAATGAGGAAATTAAGGAATATAATCCTAAAGAATTAGTTGGTATGGCTAATGAAGATGCAGCAGCTGCAGCTGATGTATTGATTTTAACTGTACCTCTACAGGCTCAAAGTGCAACCTTAAAGACAATTAAAGAACACACAAAAGGTAAAGTACTTTTAGATGCAACTGTGCCATTGGAAACAGCTATTGGCGGACCTGTAAGTAATGTTTTACATATAAATCCTGGTTCAGCAGCAGAAAGAGCAGCAAACATCTTGAAAGATGCTGATGTTAAAGTTGTTGCAGCATTTAATAATATTAGTAACTCCCATTTGGCAAATATTCCAAACCCGATTGAATGTGACTGTTTGATTTGTGGTGATGATGGGAAAGCTAAGGAGATAGCTAGTGATATTATTGAAAAAATACCTGGTTTAAAAGCTATTGATATTGGCCCATTAAATAAAGCTCATTTAATTGAGTCCATTACTCCATTGCTTATTGGTATGAACATCAAATTCAAATCCCATTATGGAGGATTCAGAATAACTGGTATTGATTTTGAATAAAATCATTACCTTTATTTTTTTTGAATTATAAGAAATAGATTAGCTCTAGATTGGCTGATTAAAATTTTCCTGAACTTTTTTATAAAATAATCCTAATTCTCTGCCATTAACAAAAATATGGCTTACTGTAATAGCCACGCTCATTTCATAGTTTTCATTTACTTTTCCCCAGGTTATTAATGGCTGTATCTGATTTCCGGTTAATATTCCACTTGTTATTGATTCAAAATCAACCCATGGGATGCAGGAATAATTAGCTATATTTTCATAATCTCTTTTTTCCATTTTAACATTGAATTCTTCTGTTTTTCCGGATAATACATCTTTGGATGTTTTTTTAACATAATCATGCCACTTTTCAAAGTCATTAAATATTTCTGGTGGTTTTACTCTCATTTCTTTATAGATTTCATTGTTTTCATCCATTATTGGACATACACCATCCAAATAATCATGTTCAATTACTTTATTATTGACTATTCTTCTTTTAAGTTGAGGTATGGAGTTTACAGCTTTCATTAAACAGCCTAAAGACAATACAAAAAATGAGCAGTTATTTTCTTTTGAATATTTCCACATCTTTTCCACATTAATTCTGGCAGTCATTGAATATCTTGATGACTGGAAATTTATAAAAGGATTTTCTTTTAAATTGAAATCAATTTCTCTCATATTTTCAGCCTGCTTAATTGAATTTTTTCAATAGTTACTTTTTTATACTTATATTTTAATAAATATTAGTGTTATATTTATAAATATTTTGTTAATTTGTTTAAAAAAAGGTTGTTTTACAATGAAAGTTGTTATTGTCGGTGGGGGAGCAGGCGGAATGTCTACTGCTTCAAATATTAGGCGTTTAGATAAAGATGCGGAAATTACTGTTATAACTCGTGATGAAAATGTAGCATATTCTCCATGTGCTATTCCTTATGTACTGTCTGGAAAAATTTCATCCTTTGATGATATTATTATGAAAACACCAGATGATTATAAAGAAGTCGATATTGATGTTTTAATAAAATCTGAAGTAACTGCAGTAGACAGCAGCAAAAAAACTGTCACTTATGAAAATGAGGATGGTGAAAAAACCATTGATTATGATAAATTAGTTTTAGCTACTGGAGGAAACCCATTTGTACCTCCTATGGATGGAGTGGATTTAGAAGGTGTTTTCCAGATAAGGAACATTGATGACGGTAGAAAAGTTCAGGAATGGGCTAAAACTTCCAAAAGTGCTGTTGTAACAGGTGCAGGATTGATTGGTATTGAAATTGTTTATGCTCTTAAAGAATTAGGTTTAAATGTAACTTTAAGCGAAATGATGCCTCAAATTGTTCCAAGATCTCTTGATAGTGATATGGCAGCTATTTTAACCAGATATTTGAAAATGGAAAATATTCATGTAATACTTGGTGAACCTATTACCAAACTTGAAGGGGAAGACGGAAAAGTTAAAAAAGCATATTTCGGTGACGGAAGTTGTATTGATGCAGATATGGTTATTTTAGCCACTGGTGTAAGGCCTGAATTAAAATTAGCTAAAATGGCCGGCTGTGATATCGGAAGATGGGCTATTTTAGTTAATGAAAAAATGGAAACTTCTGTTGAAGACGTTTATGCTCTTGGGGACTGTGTTGAATCTCAGGATTTAATTCTTCAGGCCAATACTATCAGTCATTTAGGTACTACTGCGGTTCGTGAATCTAAAACATTAGCACGTACAATAATTGGTAAAAAATCTAATTTCAATCCAGTATTGAATGCTATGGTTTCTAAAGTAGGTAAATTAGAGTTTGGTGCTGTTGGTTTGACTTCCAGTTTTGCTCAACAGAACAATATCAAACCTATTGTTGAAAAGGTGGAAGCACTTACAAGAGCCCGTTATTATCCTAATGCCAAACCTATGGATATTAAGATTATCTGTGACTGTAATGGTAGAATTATTGGTTGTCAAATAATTGCTGAGGAAAGGGTAGCTGAAAGGATTGATACAATGACTTTAGCTATTACCCAAGGTTTAAGCTGCTTTGAATTAAGTAATGTTGAATTTGCTTATGCACCTCCAGTATCTATGGTTACCGATCCATTAGTACTTGCTGTAGAAGAAGTCAGTAAGAAATTTAACTAACATTTATTTGTAAACTTTTAAATACTTTTAGTTACTATAATATATTATATTGATAAAAATAAATTTTAGAGAGTGATATTATGCCAGAACATGGACATCATGGTCATGGAGGAGAAATGACTCCTGAACAACAAAAACAAATGATTGAACAACAACTCAACCTCTCAAGAAACTTAGGACAAATCAAATATAAAATTGCTGTTATGAGTGGTAAAGGAGGAGTTGGAAAATCAACAGTAGCTGCAAATATTGCAGAAGCTTTCCAAAAAGAAGGATTTACTACAGGGATATTGGATGCAGATATTCACGGTCCGAACATACCAAAAATGTTAGGTGTGGAAGATCAGGACATCATGATTAACAAGGAACGTCATATGATGCCTGTTGAAGCACCAAGCGGTCTTAAAGTAATGTCAATGGCATTTATGTTAGATAGTATTGACACACCTATTATTTGGAGAGGCCCACAAAAAACAGGCAGTATCAAACAGTTAATAGCTGATGTAGCATGGGGTCCTCTTGATGTTCTTATTATTGATAACCCGCCTGGCACAGGTGATGAACCGTTAACAGTTTTACAAACAATTCCAGATATTGATGCAGTAGTTATGGTAACTACTCCTAATGTAGTGTCTCAGGAAGATGTTTTAAAATGTGTAAAAATGGTTGAAATGTTAAATGTGGAAAACATAGGTTTAGTTGAAAATATGGCTTACTATGAATGTCCTCATTGTAATGAAAAACTCCATATCTTCGGTAAAGGTGACGGAAAAGATTTTGCTGATGAAATGGAAATTACTTATCTTGGAGATTTGCCATTAACTGAAAAAGTATCCAGCTCACCTAATAAAGGTGGAGTAATGGTTACAATTGAACCTAAATCTGATGTAACCAAAAGGTTTACTGAAATAGTTAATGAAATTCAAGATGATTTCTTTAAAAAAGAAGATTGATTCTCTTCTTTTTAAACTACTTTTTTTATAAATATTCAATATAATATTTAAATGAAAATAGATTATGCTGAAATTGAAGCTCTAATGAATAATGCAATAAAAATATAATTCTGCTGATAATTTAGACAAACTTTTTAAAGTCAATTTAGTTGGCTGTTGGCATCAGGCAAAAGTTATAAAAGAAATTAAAAATGATTTACATGAAATATGATTTTGACAGCATTATTAACCGTAAAAACACTAACTGCTTAAAATGGGATTTATTTGACACTGAACTCCCTATGTGGGTAGCTGACATGGATTTTAAGGTTGCTCCGGAAATATCTGATGAAATTATAAAAAAAGCTGATGAAAGTCTCTACGGATATGCTGTAATTCCTGATGAATGGTATGATGCATATGCTGACTGGTGGAAAGATTACGGATTGGAAATGGATAAAGATTATCTGAAATTTGCCAATGGAGTAATGCCTGCAATAGCTACCATTATCCGTAAATTAACTGATGAAAATGATAAAATATTAATCCAAACACCGGTTTATCATGTATTTTTCCATGTAATTGAAGACAATAACAGGGAAGTTGTGGAAAATCAGCTGATGTACAGAAATGGAAAGTATGAAATTGATTTTGAGGATTTGGAAGAAAAATTAGCTGAAGCAGATGTAACTTTGATGATGCTGTGCAATCCCCATAATCCCATTGGTAAAATATGGTCCAGAACAGAGCTGAAAAAAATAGCTGATTTATGTGCCAAATATGATGTAACTATAATATCTGACGAGATTCATTGTGATTTAACTGATCCCGATAAAAAATACATTCCATTTGCAGGTATAAGCAACCATGATTCCATTACAACAATTTCTCCTACCAAATCATTTAATATAGCGGGATTAAATACTGCTGCGGTTTATATTGTGGGAGATAAATTGAAGGAAGATGTTTTCAACGCTCTTGATGTTGAATGGGTCAGCAGAGCCAATATTTTTGCTATAAATGCCGCAATAGCAGCATATAATAACGGCAGACCATGGCTTGATGAACTGAGGCAGTATTTATATGACAACAAGAAATTTGCAGCTGATTTTATAAAAAAGGAAATTCCTGAAATTAAGTTAACCGATGCAGATGCTACTTATTTATTATGGCTTGACTGTTCTGATTTGGATATATCTTCAGAGGAATTCATCAAGTTTTTAAATGAAAAAACAGGGGTTTTATTATCTGCAGGTGTTGATTTTGGTAAAAACAGTGATGAATTTTTAAGATTAAATATTGCCTGTCCAAGACAGTTACTTGAAAAGGGTTTAAAAGCTATTAAAAAAGGAGTAGCTATTTATAAACAAATTTAAGTGCAGCAGAATTTATTTCATAGTAATCTCTTTTTTTATAACCTAAATGTATTCCGCTTTTTTGAGCTCTGATTTCCAATCTGACCATTCCGTATGAGAAATCACGTAAACTTGTAATTGCATCAGGGTTGATGGGTTTTGTAAAGCACGCATATCCTGAATCGTTTTTTATTTTATCTTTTGATGAAAAAAGCTCTTCATTGTTTGTAATGTCTACATATGTTCCCTCTTCATCAAAATCAGCATATTTTCCGCTGAATGCTTCTTCATTCATAGCCAGTTTTGTTACCTGATATGAAAGCAGAGTTAAATTATCACTTTGATTCATATTTATTTTAATGTTTGAGTTTATTTCAGGATGTTTTTCCAGGTATTTCTGATATTTATTTTCAGCCAGGTAAAATCCCTTCAGTTCATGGGCTTCAATAGAGGGATTTTTATTTACCAGTCTTAAGATGCTTTTTGCATCTTTGGGGTCATGCCAGTAGATTCCTAATCTGTGATGTGTTGATTCACTCGGTTGTATTATTTTTAAAAATTCTTTAATGATTTCCTCCAAGCTTGTTTCAAAAGTATTGTAGTTTACTTTTACGCATTCAGCATGTTTTGTTTTATCTGAAGCTACCTGTTCATATGTGGGGTCATGGGTTATGCCGTTTGCATATCCCACTTCTGTTTGTATGACTCCTTTTAATCTTGAAATATATGCTTCGATTTCCCAAAAACATCCTCCGGCAACATAGATTGTTTTGATGTTGTATTTCATAAACTTATTTTTGATATGATAAAATTTATAAATTATTCTAAATAAAAATGTAATATAGTTAATAATAAATCGGAGGACAACAATGTTTTATAGTACAATTATGAAAATTGACTCAATTGATAGGTTAAGAGATATTAGGGATGCATTATTAGTAGAGCAAGGTATTAACCCTACTCGTCAAGGTGAACAAGCTATTAAAGTGGTTGTTGAGAGAATTGATGAAATTCAGGCTACTTTAGATAAATCTGCTTCAAGACAGTAGATGTGATTTTGTGATTAGATTTTTAACAACTAGAAGACGTTTATTAAGAAAAGGTGTGTATAAATATAATCGTGTAAGAACCAGACAACAGCAGTTTGTAAGGGAAAATAAGAATTTAGTTAAAGCACACCAAAATCCTAAAAAAGAAATTTCTGCTACTAAAAGGCGTAAATTAAGGCCAAAAAGAGAAGTGGATGAAGGATTTAAAATGGCATACAGGTATAGATATTATAATAATTTTTCAATTGTTGATGATGAAGAAGTTGAGAAAGAGGATGAATCATAATATTTCCAGTTCTTCTTTATTTATAATCTTTTTTTCATTGTGAATATTTACAATAATGCCTGCGAATTCATCATCTTTTTTAGCAAGGTCTTTGAATAATTCATCAGAAACTTTAATTGGTTCATAGCCAGTTACTCCCAAATATTTACAACCTTCATGATACATATCTAAGTTAGTAAATACTGCTATTTTGAAGTTTTCTGCTTGGCCAATAGCTATAAAATCTCTTTCGTCACCTTCACCTAAAACAGGACAGATATATTCCATATTAAAAACCACCGTTGCGGTCCATCATAAAGTTTTGTGAATGGGGATTAATCACCAAACCTCTGAAATTTTCATCATCGCCAGCTAATTTTTCAATATCTTCTGCAGATAAAACTTTACATGTTAGTTTGTCTAAAAATAAGGTTGATATTTTTTCTTTGCCTTCTTTATATTCGCTGATGTCTGTAAATATTGGAATGATATATTCTTTGGAACCCTGGCTGATATTGAATTTTACAAAGTCTTTTTCTTCATCAATCAAAGTTAAATAAACCTCTTCAGAGTATGTTTTTCTGATATTTTCTTTAACAGAGTTAAGTTCTATTGAATTTTCAGTTTTAAGTTTTTTAGCTATTTTGGCATATAACTTTATAAATTCTTTTATTTGACTTTTAGAAGCTTTAGTTCCATCTTTTTTATAAGTTTCTAAATCTTTGGTTTTCATATAACTTTCTCCAAAGTATAATTAATTTATTATTTCATTTTTAAATTATATATAATTAGTTTAGGTGTTGCAATTAATTACATTTTTAACTAAATGTTTCGGATATTTCAGATTATCATGTTCAATTCATAAAGTTTTATTAAATTAGTTGCATGTTTAGTGCAAAGTTGCCCAATGATTTTGTGCAAATTGGTCATATGATTTAGTGCAAAGTTGCCCAATGATTTTGTGCAAATTGGTCATATGGAAGTATGAATATTTTAATTTTAAAGATAATTTATGGATCCATATTTTTCAATAAATTACTAAATAAGTTGAATATTTCAAACGAAACTATTCAAAATAAAGTTAATATCTGATTAGAAAATAATATTTTCCTGTGTTTTGTTATTTAATGCTTTTTTAATAATGTTAAATTGTCATTTGAAGTTCTTATGCGTCGAACAATTCATTTGTAATGATATGGAGTATGTTATGGTCATTACTTGAAATTCCCTAAATTAAATGTTCTAAACCAATATTCTTTAAAAAGATGTCTAATTCAGTTCCCCATAGTCCATAATAATATCTGAATGCGAGTTTAATGTAAAAATTTCGTGAGGGACCTCCAAAATACCAGGAATCTCATGTGAAAAATATTTTTCAATGTATTTTTCTTCACCATTGAAATAATCAATTCCAATGATTAAACTGTCAAATTCTTGATATTTGTTTATAAATGATAATACTTTGTTTGTTTCAACATTAATTTCTTCATTATATGGTAGAATTTCATCGATTGTGCACATTTTATTTGGATTTTTAAGATAAAATTTCTGTCTTTTTTTAAGAAATATTTCTGATGAATCATTTAGATTTTCTAAAAAATCTTTAGGTATAGTTTCTTTGTCAAAATTGGCTAATTTTTCTATTAATCCTTTATAATTATTTTTGATTCTTTTTTTATTATAAATAATAAATTTATGAGTATATTTTGATTCCATATTATTTGTTTTATAATATTTTTGTTTATAAATGTTTTTTAGCCATTATTTTGCTATGGAAAACATATATCTGATAGTAGATTAAATGTGGTCGGATTACTTTTTTATTTTTCTGAATAATGTTTAATTAAAGATTTGATTAATTATATTAAAATCATGATTCAAAATATATATTTAATGTGTTGAATAGATTGGATTAATTAATAATTTTACAATAGTTTGGTTTTTAATTGTGTAATGTTTCATTTATTTTAATTATGAAAACTGTCGGATATTTCAATAAATAAGAAATTTTGTTAAAGAATTTTTAGAGTGTTAAACCGTAAAATTAGTTATAATTTAAGTGTGTTGCTAAAAAAAGTTCTTATTTTAATGTTAATTAGCTAAAAAGAGTTCAAATAATGGAAGTATTTGGTTTCAAAATAATTTTTAATAGTTAAAGGTAATGGTTTTGCTGTTGAATAGGGTGTTTAAAAATAACAAAATTGAAAAAAGATTATCTGCTCTTTTTTCATTGAAAAGTTATTTCATATAAATTCAGCAGCAGTCCTGGTGATCTTCGATAACGTTTTGGCTAAATATTACAAAATCATATTTTGGAGGGTTAATAGCTATTCCAAGGAAAGTGTCATCATCCAAATAGGTTTCTAATATGTCTGTAGATGCTACGATTTCTGTTTCAAAAATAGCATCACTGTCTTCTTTTTTAAATATTTCAATTGCTTCTTTTACTTCTTCATCATCGGTATATAATGGTATGAAGTATTCGTCATCTTCCCCTACTATTAATGAAACGATTTCTTTTTCTTCACCGTCATTATGTGTTACAAGATAAAAATTATTGTCAAAGATTACATGGTCAATTTCATGTCCCAATTGATGCAATTCTTCATGGTTTTCTTCTGTTTCTTCAATGCTCATGTATTTTTCGATTAATTCTTTAAGGTTATTTTCTTTTATTTCCATTTAAAATCACCTATATATCTATAAATATGTTTAATTCATATATATAGAATTAAGGTTTTAACAATGTCAATTAGTTTAAAGGAAAAATTAGCTGAATTAATTTTTGAATATGATAAATTAAGGTTTCATATATGTCCAAAAATTGAAGATATGTATCTGCTCAGTTTTGGTTTTCTTGAATGTGAAGCATATAATTTGGATATTGAATTGGAAATGATTAAAAGATATATTGAGCTGTTTAATCAGGGGGAGGATTTATCTAAAATTGATGAAATGCTTGATAATGAATTTGAAGAATCAGTTGGCATGTTGGAAAAATATATGGGTGAACTGGATCTGGCTATTGAGCGAAAGGATACTCATTTTGAGTTGTCTGAAGATGATTTGGATAGTTTGAATAGTCTTTATTTGGATTTAATTTATAAATTGCATCCTTCTTTCAATCCTGTTCAAAGTATTTATGAAAAAGATTTGTTTGAAGAAATTGTGGAAGCTTTTGAAACTTATGATTTAACTTCCATGAGGTCTCTGGCTATTTTGATTCCTGAAGGCAAAACAATTTTTGAGGATGATGATGTTTTTATAAAATCAATCAGTCAGATCAATCAGGAAATTTATAATATTAAAAATAGTTATCCTTACAATAAAAAAAAGATTCTTGATGATGAAAAGCTATTTAAGGATTATAAGATTCAGTTATTGGATGTTGTAGCTAATGATTATTTGCTGATTGAAGAATACGGTAAAAAATTAGATGAATTAATTTAAATATGTAATGAGTATTCATCCTCCTAAACACCACTAAAGGAGTAATAGCGAATACTCATTTTTAACCATCACCATTGTTCGTATTCGTAAAAAAATAAGATATATTAAAATACGAACATATATTATTTTTATTTTTTAGATATATAAACTTTTATAATTGATTTTAAAATGTTTGTTAATAAAATGTTATATACTAGTTAATACAAATAGATTAGTATGTTTTCAAAAAAGCTTTTCTTATCATTACTTTTAATTGCTTTAATTATATCTGTTGGTTGTGTTAATGCAGTTGACAGTTCCAATTGGAAAACTGTAAAGGTAAATGATGTAGATTTTAAAATTCCTCCAAAATATCAGGGCGGAGAAATCAATACTGCCCGTACTAATTATCATTATAATGACCTGAACACATTTGGTATATTATGTGTTGATGATTATCTTCCAAGCAGTTACGGGTGCTGGTATAATTTCAAAGGCAAAAACCTGACTATAGGTTCACATGATGTGGCATACTTCCATGAGTATAATAACTTTGCAAAACATAATGTGTCCCATGCTTATTTTTCATCAGGAGATTCGATATACTGTATATCATGGGGCAGCGGAGAAATGACTGATGAAATGGAAGAAATCATAATCAACACTCCTGATTCTTCCTATGACACAGCTACATTTTACGGAATATTAAATGAAGCAAAACAGGACTATGAAAAGGAAATGGTAAAGGAATATTCATATTATGCTCCGGCACCAAGTAAAGAAAGAAATAATTATTTTATATTCTGGAGATATTGAAAAGGTGATTAAATGAAAGAATGTCCAAAATGCGGCAGTAAATATGGAGATAATAACAGCAATTATTGTATTGACTGCGGATCAAGACTTTTTGATTTGAATTCTTCAAAAAAACCCACATCAAATATAGGCAAACATAAAAAAAGAGGACAATATAAAACTGGAGATTATGCAAGGGATTTAAGAATAGCTGAAGAATTATATAAAATATATGATAAAAACAGTGTTGCAAGACTGGATAATGTTAACGGACATTTGCTTGCAGCACAAACAAGGAAAATGGATATTCTCATCGAACAGAATAACAGGATTATTAGTTTATTAGAAAAAATAACTAATAAACCTTAAAATTCTGATTCTATTGATTTAATTAGGTTATAAATAATTTTATTTGTACTTACATCAACACCGTACTTTTCACCTAATCTGATAACAGTTCCATTTAATGTATCAATTTCAGTTTTTATTTTCTTTTGAATGTCCTGATATGTAGAGGAGTAATGGTTATAGGTATCCGGAACTAATTTTGAGTAGAACAGTTTTCGGTATTCGTCCGCTGAATCCCATAATGTGGAATATTCGCTTTTTTTGATAACTGCAAATATCTCATCTATAATACTGTCCATAATATTTTTGGAGTATTCATTTTCAGTTAATTTACCATATGTACAGTTAAGAATTACTCCCAATGGATTTAGAGCACAGTTATAAAGCATTTTAGCCCATAAATATTTGTCAATTTCTGTGGTTGTTTCACATTTGATTCCTGATGCACTAATCATTTGAGCTATTTTTTCCAGGCACTCAGGATCTGCATTTTGAAGTGATCCCAAAAGTATAGGTTCTGTGTATACAGTTATTTCACTGATATGTCTTTGAGGCCGTGAAAACCCTGTAATTACTCTTGCACAGTATACTTCATCTTCGGAAAAGTATCTTAAAAAAGGCTCATCATTGGCAAATCCGTTTTGGAATATGATTATTTTACAGTTGTCCTTTAAGATTTCTTTATTTTCGGCTAATTTTCTGCTTATATCATCATTAGCTACTGTTTTACTACATATAAATACATAATCAAAAGTTTTTTCAGGAATATCTTTATAATCCTCATATACTTGATATTCATCTGGTGTAAAAGAGTAATGCTGGAATAATCCTGTCCTTTCAAGTCCGTTTTCTTTGATTGCAGCAGCTGTTTTTCCTGTTGCATAAAATGACACATCTGCTTTTTGTGAAAGCATAGATGCACCTAATCCTAATCCTACTGCACCTGATCCGTTAATTAAAATATTCATTTTATTATTTCCTTTTGTTGTTAGTGATATTTTGTTTTTGATTTTATAAAATAATTTTGTATACAATAAATTTTTACAGTTGAAACGTATGTCTACAATATATTTTTTTCAAGTGTAATTTTTCATGAATAATTTGATAGGGACAATTAAAAATTATAATGATTTGGATGAAATTATCTGTAAACAGGTTTTTACTTATGAAGAATTTGATTTAAAAGCACTTATTCTATTGTTATGACTTTAAACATACTGATTTCATTAAAAAAACGTGAATAATTTTTTACCCTTTTTCTGTTTTTTAAGTAAATTTTTAATATTATAATAAACATAATATCTTTTAATCACTATTTATTAGTGGAGGTTAAAAAATGAACAAAATAAAATATATTATTTTACTATTCATTTTGCTCTTATTGATTATTCCAACAATAGTTGCTGTAGATGATAGCATAAAAGCTGATTCTACAATTATTGTTAATGCAAGTAATATTACTGTAGGAGATATTGAAAAGATAACTGTACATGTTAATGAAGACGCAACTGGAGTTATTAACATAACTGTTGACGGCAAAAATTATTCCGCCCCTATTGACAAGGGAATAGCTACTTTTAAGATAGATAATTTGGCTAGTGGTTCTTATGATGTTTCAGCCAGTTATGACGGAGATGAAAACTATCTGCCAGGTACAAACACCTCCAGTTTTAATGTAGAAAAACCTGGGGCTTCTGCATCTGTTCCTGTTAAAGCTAATGAAAAAACCAAGGCAAACTCTACAATTATTGTTAATGCAAACAATATTGCTATGGGAGACAGCGAAAAGATAACTGTACGGGTTAATGAAGATGCAACTGGAAGTGTAACTATAACTGTTGACGGCAAAACATATTCCGCTCCTATTGATAAAGGATTAACTACTTTTAAGATAGATAATTTGGCTAGTGGTTCTTATGATGTTTTAGCCAGTTATGACGGAGATGAAAACTATCTGCCAGGTACAAACACTTCAAGTTTTAGTGTGGGAAAACATAATGCGCCGATTTCCGTTTCTGCTAAGGATGTAAAAGAAGGTGAAAATGCAGTTGTTCATGTTATTTTACCTGCTGGTGCTACCGGTTCTGTAAAGGTTACTGTTTATGATAAAAGTTATACTAATCAGTTGATTGACGGAAAAACTACTGTCACTGTTCCTGATTTAGCGAAAGGATCATATATCGTTAATGTTAATTACAGTGGTGATGACAATTATTTGGCTAATTCAACACAGGTGCCTTTAAGTGTAGGTAAAAAAGCAGTAGAACCGCCAGCTATTGAAAACAATACTGATGAAAACTTAAATGATATTGGAATTGATGCTTCTACAGGCCTTCCAATAGCTATATTGGCAATAGCATTGATTATAATTGTTGCTGTTGTTATTGTAAAAAGAAAATAAGTATTTACTTATTTTCTTTATTTTTTTTAAATTAATAATCTATATTAATCTATCAGAAATAAAACTGTATATTGAAGAGAGTATTTTAATCGGAGAATAATATGGATACATCTTTAATTTCAATCATCATAATAGCTATTGCTCTGGCAATGGATGCATTTAGTGTTTCCCTGACAAAGGGATTCACACAAAAAAACCTGACAAAATCACAGATTTTATATTATGGACTATTTTTTGGTTTTTTCCAGTTTATAATGCCTGTAATAGGATACATTTGCGGTACAACAATCAGTTCATTTGTATCAACTGTAGCTCCATGGATTGCATTTTTCCTGCTTTTGGCTATCGGATTAAACATGATTCGTGAAAGCTTAGACAGTGATGATGAATATATTATGGATACTTTTAGCTTTAAGGAATTGACTTTGCTGGCTGTTGCAACAAGTATTGATGCATTTGCTGTTGGAATTACATTTGCATTACTGAATATGTCCCTGTTGCTTCCATGTACAATAATAGGAATTGTAGCATTTATATTCAGTATTTCCGGTATTTTCATTGGAAAAAAACTTGGAAATTATTTCGGAGACAAATTTGAAATTCTTGGTGGTGCTGTCCTGATTTTAATAGGCATTAAAATTTTACTAGGATATTAATATATCTTAAATTAATTTTTTCTTTTATATTTTCAATACTTGCTTTTCAATTCAATTAAATAATGCATCAATTAATTAAACAAATCAGTTTAATTAAAAAATACTAATTTTTATTTACTTTAATGATATATATACTCAATAAAGGTGAGATATTATGAAAAAAACACATGCTATTCTGGTTGCAGTTATATTTTTAATTTCAGTTTCAGCTGTTTTTGCAGCTGATTCATCTAAAGAAATCTTTTTAGGAGGAGTTAAATTTAATGTTCCGTCAAATGGGGAGTTTACTCCAGATAATACAGGTTACCATACCGACAAATTTGGCATTGATCTGATTCAGGATAACTCATTGCCTGATGAGCAAAATACAATTAAAAATTCAAGCCTCACTAAAATGACTCTGTACCACCGTGATGTTTTAGCTATCTATTCAAAATCTTCGGATGATTTTAATGTTTTTTATTTCTCTGCAGGTGATAAACTTTTTAAAGCAAGCTGTAAAGAAGACAGTGATATTAAGAAACTTCAGGATATAGTTAAAAATTCACCAAATTCAACACTTACCACTGAGGAATTCTATGCCAGATTAGGTACAAATCCTTATTCTGATACCTTTAATGAACTGGATACGAATCATGACGGAAAACTTAGTATTGATGAATTTGAAGAATTAACTGAATATATAATGGAGGATTCATTTTGGGACGGTTATTCTCCGGAAGAAGTAATCATTTCTGAATTTGAAAGTCTTGATTCAAACCGTGACGGATTTTTATCTTACGATGAATTTTCAGATAGATTTGGATTCATTTAGTTTTAAAAAATTGGTTCTGCCGGCTATACAACAATTATTGATGCATTTGCATTATTGAATGCATCTTTGTTGTTTTATGTTCAATTAATAGGATTGCAGAATTTATATTTCCTATTGCAGGAGTTCACGGAAAAACTTGGAAATTATTTCAAAGACAAATTTTAATTTCATACATTTATTATTTTTTTAAATTTTTAAGAAAGCTTTAATTATTTTAATAAAAAGTCTATTGTATCCAATTAAATCAATTGTTATTTTGATTAAAATAAAATTATGTGTTTTTAAAAAAATCTATTGTAGAAAAAAATTATTTGGAATTTTTGATAATGGCCACACATAACGGCTGGCCTGCATTAAACACATCATAATCAAGAATTTCAAGATCATGATTTTTTAAAAAACACAAATATTCATTTTTGGACCATTCATTACTTTCAAAAATAAATAATTTTAATGTTTTAAGCATCAGACGCTGAAAAGTATTTCCTTTTACATAAGTAGGAAGTATTAAAATTCCATTATCCTTAACAACTCGTGTAAGTTCACTTATAGCTGTTTCAGGTTTATCCAATAAGTGCAACACATTGGCAGCCAGCGCCACATCAAAATAATTGTCTTCATAATTTATATTATTTAAATCTCCAACAGAAACTTCAACATTGTTTAAGTTTTTAGTTTTGTTTTTAGCTTTTTTAACCATTTCTTCAGAATAGTCAAAGGCAATTATTTCCCCTAAATTTGGTGATAATAAACAGGTAAAAGCACCAGTTCCACAGGCTGCCTCTATTAATCTGTCATCTTTTCCTGTGTATTTTAAAATAAAATTAAACATCTCGTTATTGTTTATTTTATTGCCTATAATTTTATCATAAACTGACGCATATCTGTTCCAGAAAGATTTGTTGTTCATAGTATGTTTTATTTATTCAATTAAACAGTTATAAACTTTTACTTTTTTTAACATTGAATTAATTATATTATACAAAAATATTTATATTATTGTTAAAGTTATATAATATATTAATTATGGTGGAGTTGGTAAAATGAAATACCAGTGCCAGATATGCGGTTATATTCATGATGAAGAAAAAGAAGGCAAATCCTTTAAAGAACTTGAAAAATGTCCTGATTGCAAATCAGATGTTTCTAATTTTGAAATAATGAAAAAAGATATGGCCTATAAGACATATGAATGTGAAGTTTGTCATTATGTTTATGATGAAGAAAAAGAGGGTCAGGTACTTGTTAAACTTGGAAAATGCCCGGTATGCGGTTCGCCGCTATCAAAATTCAAAGCAATCCAAAAAACAGAATATAGAATATATCAGTGTAGGATTTGTAATTATATTCATGATGAAAAAACTGAAAAAATACCATTAAAAGACCTTAAAGAATGTCCGGATTGCGGATCAGATATATCTAACTTTGAACCAGCTGAAACAAATGAAAACAATTGGTTAATTTCATTTCCGAAACAGTACATCAGAAATGATGAATCAGTAAGACATATGGACACCATTTATAAGTTATGCGATTCCGGAAAACCCATTACAGCACCAATGGCTACAGAATTGCCAATGCCTGATTGGGATGATATTCTTATTTTAGGAAACCAGTTAAATCCTATGCCTTTAGAAGAAGATGCAGAAGTGTCAGCTACTACGGTAATTGGTAAAAATGCTGAAAAACCTTTAGTTATTGAAAATCCTGTATATGTATCCCACATGTCTTACGGGGCCTTGTCTAAGGAAAGTAAAATTGCTTTGGCTAAAGGAAGCTTTAAGGCTAAAACAGCAATGTGTAGTGGAGAGGGAGGAATACTGCCGGAAGTTAAAAATGAGGCATACAAATACATTTTTGAATATGTTCCGAACAAGTATTCAGTAACTGATGAAAACTTAAAAACTTCAGATGCAATTGAAATTAAAATAGGTCAGGCAACAAAACCCGGAATGGGTGGATTATTGCCTGGTGATAAAGTAACGCCTGAAATAGCCAAAGTAAGAGGTAAAAAAGCAGGTGAAGACATAATATCCCCATCAAGATTCCCGAATATTAATTCTAAGAAAGATTTAAAAGATCTGGTAGATGAATTAAGATTAAAATCTGAAGGCCGTCCGATAGGTATTAAAATAGCTGCAGGATATATTGAAAATGATTTGGAATTTATTAGTTATGCCAAACCTGATTTCATTACAGTTGACGGAAGAGGGGGAGCTACTGGAGCCAGCCCATTATTAGTTAGGGATTCAACAAGTATTCCAACAATATTTGCATTACACAGAGCCAGAAAATATCTGGATGAACATGATTTGGATATTGATCTGGTAATTACTGGTGGTTTAAGAGTTTCCAGTGACTTTGCAAAAGCATTAGCTATGGGAGCAGATGCAATAGCTATAGCTTCAGCCAGTTTAATTGCAGTGGCATGTCAGCAGTACAGATTATGTGATAAAGGGCAATGTCCTGTGGGAGTTGCAACACAGGATAAAGAACTGCGTTCCAGATTAAAAACAGATATTGGAGCAAAAAGATTAACCAATTATCTTAATGCAAGTCTTGAAGAAATTAAAACTTTTGCAAGAATAACAGGACACAGTGATATTCATGATTTGAATGTTTCAAATTTAGCTACATTCAATAGTGAAATATCTGATTATACAAATATTAAACATGTTTAGAGGTTATCAGTTTAAAAACCTCATTTCTGTTTATTAAAAAACGTCTGGCGATAATTGCATTGCTTAAAATGTCGCAGAGCTTTCTTTTTTTACACAGTTTATATATTATTTTTTAATAATTTTTACTATATTCTCTTATTTTTAAATATCTGAAAACACGTTTATTAATGATAAAATACATATTATTTTATATTAAAGAGTTAAGGTGGAAAAAATGCCTAATAAAAATAAAATTGGAGAAAAAATCAAAACTTTAATGGAAGTTAGAAATGTATCACTTGACGAACTAGCTAATGACAGTGATGTTAACATTGAATTAGTTGAAAAAATATTAAACGGGGAAATTATACCATCTCTTACTCCTTTAACAAAAATAGCTAGAGTACTTGGCGTTAGAATAGGTACTTTTATTGATGATGATGAACAGACAGGACCATTAATAGTTAGAAAAGGAAAAAGTGACAAAGTAGTATACTTCTCAGGTGATGAAAACAAAACCGAGAACAGTAACCTGGAGTTCTACTCATTGGCTGCCGGAAAAAGTGACAGAAATATGGAACCATTTATCATTGACTTTAAAGTGGATGCTGAAGAAAGCCATGAACTTAGCTCTCACGAAGGTGAAGAATTCCTTTATGTTCTTGAAGGAACAATTGAAGTTATTTATGGTCAAAATAACTATGTTTTAGAAACTGGTGACAGTATTTACTATGATTCAATTGTATCACATCATGTACACAGTTCAAATGATGAAACAGCAAAGATTTTAGCTGTAATATACACACCGGTCGATTAAATTTAATTTCAGGAGTTAAAAAATGTTATTCAGTGAAGATACACTAGCAGATTTTTTTGAAAAACAAGTAGAAAGACTTCCGGACCATGAATTTTTAATTTATCCTGATAGAAACTTGAGATTCACATATTCTGAATTTAATGAAAGGGCTAATAATTTAGCTAAAGGATTATTATCTATTGGTGTTGGAAAAGGGGATCATGTAGGAATATGGGCTAAAAATGTTCCTGAATGGTTGACTTTCATGTTTGCAACAGCTAAAATAGGAGCTGTTTTGGTAACTGTAAATACCGCTTATAAAAGTCATGAACTGGAGTATATTCTTAAACAGTCAGATATGAAAGCTTTAGCATTAACTGACAGATTCAGAGACAATAATTATATTGATATTATTTATGATTTGGTGCCTGAACTTAAAACATGTCAGAGAGGAAAATTAACTTCAGAAAAATTTCCCTGTTTGAAACATGTTATTCATGTAGGTCAGGACAAGCATAGGGGAATGTATAACACTAACGAATTATTATTGTTAGGTCAAAATCAGGATGATGTAATCCTAAAAGAAATCAAAAAAGAATTTGACAATAATGATGTAGTAAACATGCAGTATACCAGCGGTACAGAAGGTTTCCCAAAAGGAGTAATGCTTACCAGCAGAAACATCTTAAATGACGGATATTACATCGGGGAAAATATGAACTTCTCTGAAGAGGACAGATTATGTATTCAGGTACCTTTATTCCATTGTTTCGGTTCAGTTTTAGGAGTCATGGCAGTAATTACACATGGTTCAACTATTGTAATGCTGGAGGAATTTGATCCGCTTTTAGCTCTTTCAGCTATTCAAAAGGAAAAATGTACTGCAATTCACGGTGTTCCGACAATGTTTATTGCAAAATTGACACATCCTATGTTTGATATGTTTGACATGTCATCACTTAGAACAGGAATCATGGCGGGATCAACATGTCCTGTTGAAACCATGAAAGAAGTAATAGACAAAATGAACATGACTGAAATCACCAGTGTATACGGTCTAACAGAAGCATCTCCTGGAATGACACAAACAAATGCCGCAGATACATTTGAGAAAAAAGTAAACACTGTAGGAACTCCTTTCCCAAATGTTGAAGTTAAGCTTATAGATCCGGATACTGGTGAAGACATAACTGAAGTAGGTAAAAAAGGAGAAATAGTCTGCAGAGGATTTAATGTAATGAAAGGATATTATAAAAATCCTGAAAAAACAAAAGAAGTCATTGAAGATGACGGATTTTTACACTCCGGAGACTTGGCTACCATTGATGAAGACGGATACTATTCCATTGTCGGAAGAATTAAAGATATGATTATCCGTGGAGGAGAAAACATCTACCCACGTGAAATCGAAGAGTTCATATATACAATAGACGGAGTTCAGGACGTTCAGGTAGCAGGAATACCTGATGAAAAATACGGTGAAATCGTAGGAGCATTCATAATAAAAGAAGAAGGCTCAGATTTAACTGAAGAAGATGTAAGGGACTATGCAATAAGTAAAATAGCCAGATATAAAGTTCCAAAACATGTATTCTTTGTTGATGAATTCCCATTGACAACAAGCGGAAAAATCCAAAAATACAAACTGGGAGACATAGGTCTGGAATTACTTAAAAAACGTGAAAATTAAAAAATATAAAAATTAGAAAAAAACTGCTTAAGTTTAGATGAATGAATTGATTTTTCATGTGTTAACAGAATATTATAGGTAAGTTAATACAATTAAAATCATATGATTTCAAAGAAACTTTTAATATCTTTACTTTTTATTAGTTTAATAGTTTCAATTAATTGTATAAATGCACTAAACAGTTCTGATTGGAAAACAGTGAAAATATAATGTTGATTTTATAATTACCTCCTAAATATCATGGAGGGTAAACTTAATAGAGATACATATATTGTAAATAATATTTTTACATTTGGTATCAGATGTGTTGATAGTGATATTTCATATGAAGATATGATAATTAAAGAGAAATAAGTTTTATAATCATTTTATTATTACTCTCCTTGGATACTTTAAGTATTTTTGAATAAAATAACCGAATAGGAAGTTTATTAGAAAAAATAATTAATAAACTTTAAAATTCTGATTTGAGTCATAAATTTGGAATTACTTAAAAAATATGGATATTAATTAAAAAATGTGATAAAATTGAAAATTCTAGTTTTATTTAATTTAAAATTCAAAAAAGATATTTTAAAACTTGAAAGAATCTTAAACTACAATGCATTTAAACAAATAAGTGAAAAAACATATATTGGAAATTTGGATAATAATGAAATACTTATTTTAAAAGAAAAAATATCTAAAATACCTGATGAAAACGGGTTTATAATTATAATTCCAATATGTGGTGCATGTTATAATAAAATCACATATTTTGGAAAAGAAATAAATCTAGAAGAAGAAAAATATAAGATATTATGAAATTGATAATTGATGGCTACAATAAAACACTAAGAAAAAAAGACAATCAAATAGTAGTCATGGAAAAAGACAATGAGATATATAGAATTTCTGCAAACAAAGTATCAGATATAACTATAATGGCTAAAGGCCATATAACATTCGATGCATTAAATCTGATGGCAAAAAACAATATTAAATTAATTAGTATCAACTACTTTGGTCAAATCAACTATATTTTAGAGTCTCCAAATCAGAACAATATTGTTTTAAAAAAATTACAATATCAAGCTAGTGAAAATCATAAAGGCCTTTTAATTTCAAAAGAATTTATAACATCTAAAATGAAAAACCAAAAATCAACAATTAAAACATTAAATAAAAATAAAAAAATCAAAGAAGTTAAAATAATTGAAAATAAAATTAAACAAAACATAAAAGATTTCAAAAACTTTAAAATAACTCTAAATGATAATATATTCACATCTAAAAATAAAATAATGGGATTTGAAGGAATAGCTTCTGTTAATTACTGGGAAGCAGTAAGTTTGCTGCTGCCTGATGAAATCAATTTCAAAAACAGAAATCAAAAACCAGAAAATGATGTTGTAAATTCTATGTTAAATTATGGATATGCAATACTTGCTTCAGAAATTGCAAAAAATATTGTAACATTAGGGCTTGATCCATACTGCGGATTATTGCATGCAGATTTAAAAAGAAGACAAAGCTTAATTTTTGATTTAATAGAAGAATTTAGACAACAAATCGTTGATAAAACAGTGTTCAAATTAATAAACACCAACCAAATCAACGAAACAAACATTGATAAAAGAAACAATTCATTAAAATTAGAATCAAGAAAATTATTAGCCGGCGAAATAATGGCCAAAATTCATAGTGATTTGACTTTTGAAAATGAAAAAGTAACTTATGCTAAAATCATTGAAAATCAAACAAAAAAATTAGTAAAATCATTACTTAATAATACGGAATATAGTGGGTTTTATTTAAACTGGTAAATAATTTTAGGAAAACCCCCTTATTTTTGTAATACTTTTATACTTTCCTAATAATACTTTTCAAAAAAGAATTAACACGTGTTTAAATAGTATAAAAAAGAAAATAAAAATAAGTATGTTTGCTTCAAAAAGATGCAATTAAACTTTGACAAAAAGTATAAACTAATGTATATGTTTTTTAGTAAAATAGCCCTTAAAATAAGTATGTATTAATAATATTTCGGTAGAGCAAATGAAAAGTAATATAAAAACTTTGTTTAATTTAACATCATTTAAAAATGGTTATATAATATAAATACAATATAATAAAAATATGTAATGAGCATTAAAAAAAAATGTGTCTAAAAAATAGAGTGTAGAATTGGATTAAAACCTAATCCCTCAATAAAGTTATAATCCAAAATGAAACACACAACACCAGCAAAGAAAAAACATAGTGTTATATTTATGGTATATTTAATATCATATTTAACTTTTTTTATAACACTTTTTAGTTGAACCTATATTTTTTAGATATCTGCTTTTTTATATGAAAATGAATTACATAGCAAAAGGCGTATGCATTCTAAAAAAAAGATCGCCAGGAGGTGATGCTTTATGAATGCAAAACTTTCAAAAGCTAAACGCTCTTTAAGAAAAGCTGAACGCAGCTTAAAAAAAGCTGAACGTGAAGCAAAAAAATTAGAGCGTGAAGCAAGAAAATTATAAAAAAAATCTTATTAAATGATAAATTTGAGGGAGTTTATCATTTTTACTTTTTTTATTCATAACCTTCTATTTTCTTTGTGTAACTCTTTTTTATTTGTTCTTTCTCTTCTACACGTACTCTTGTATTCCATCCATCCTTAAATCCCTCGTTATACCCATATTTAAATCCTTCACGATAATCTTCTTTATTAACCATTTTAAATTACACCTCCAGGCATTTTTTTTATGTTTTTATTTTTAGTCGTTTTTTCTCTCAGGTAATCATTAATAATTCGTAATCCCAATCCTTGTGACAATGTGCTCCCAATGTTCCTAAAAATGTTATTCTTTTTTTATAAAAAAATAAATTAATGTTAAAATAAGCTGTAAAAATAATAACTCAACTTAGTTGATAAATTCATATTCAGTTTTGTTTCATGTTTAAAGTAAAAAAAAGTAGTGATTTAATTAGCAAATATTTATAATCAAGTCACTCCAATTAAAATTAACTTAATCATATCTAACAATAGCCATCCCAATCTCCTGAATAATATACTCCATTCCTCCCCTTTCACGATTCCCATTTTTATCATAATCTTCTTCTGATAAAGTAGGCTCATCCTTGTTAGGTTGGATTCGTATAATAGATTTACCTCCACTATAAGAAGGTATAGATATTATGATTAAATCATTTGTGTTTACTTCAAGAGTACCTTCATCAATAAATGATTTGCCATATTCTAGATTTAATAAATCTCCTGGAAGATCAACAGATATATTAAAATGATTTAATATATCTTTTAAGGTACATATCTTATAATTCATATTCCTAATGCCTCCTCAGCTAATTTAACTTTTTCAGGATATTTAACAATAAATTCATCATAAGTTAATATGCTTCCATCAGACAACTTGATTTTAGCATTGTCTTTATTAATATTTTTGAATGATACTATACTTATAGTTTCTGCTACATCTTCCCTTAAATCTTTTTTATGATATTTGTTTTTTATTTTTGTAAAATGGTCTTCAGAATACCAACTACTAAATCCTTCTTTATCAACAGCTGATTTATATCTAGGATTACTACTTAAGTTTACTCCACCATTTTTACTTAAATCAACACTATGTCCCATTTCATGATATAAACTAGTTTGCAGATTATCAGGAGCATTTTTTGGAACTTGAAGACAACAACGGAATATTTCAACATAATCATCCTGTTTTCCCATAATATCTTTAAGAGAATTCCATTCTTCTTCTGAAAATTTCTTATAAGACATATGTCTACCTAATGCATTTCCATTATTTCTGTTTACAAATGAAATACTTGTTGTTTTGTATGTTTGCTTCAAAAAGATGCAATTAAACTTTGACGTAACAATCCTGACTCATTAAACTCAAAAACATTCTTCTCAACACACATCAACTATCACTTAATAAATATATATGAAATTTATTAAATAATAATGATGTCTATTTAGGATTAATATAAAAGTATAAATAATATAAAAAAAGTAGGTTTTAGTCTTCAGCAAATAGTTTTTCTTCATCAAATTCTTTAGGATCTTCAAGAGTACCAAAAATATCAGTCAAAAGATGTACATACATACACCATTCCTTCCATTCAGCAAAAGCTTTAGGACTAGTCTTATACATCCCTCTCATATGCTCCATCTTTTCCTCCTCAGTTTCAAGGATTCTTATGTAAGCACTATGATCAGTGTTAAATGTCCCGTAACCAACACGACGACCCGCATCAAGACCATTAACTTCAAAGTATCTCATGAAACAACACTCCTTCTAATATAAAAATTCAATTTCAAAACCATAATCTGATAATTCATCTTCATATAATTTTTTATATTTATTTTTATGTTCATTAACATATTTATCTCTTTCTTTAAAATATTTTAACTCTTCAGAAGTATATTCCTTAACAGGTTTACCCTCATACAAAGTAGGCGGAGGAACCATACCTGTATCAGTAGAAAAATGCTCTTTCATTTTATATTCAATCTTTACACCAAGTTCATAGATTTCTTTATATTTGTCTTTATTTTGTGAAGATTTATTGTTTTTAAGAATAAAAGTACCTTCTTCATTTGTTACTAAACCATATTTTATTTCTAATGAAGTAAAATAAGCTAAATCATCAGAAGAAGGTAATGGGGGGTTTGATTTTGGATGATTATGAATTAAATATAAAATACCTTTATCTTCCTTTGCAATTTCTAAAAAAGTAGTAGATAAAGCTACTTCTTTATTCGCCCCATTTGAAAAAATCCTTGATACAGTTCCTTTATTTGTTATTGCCCAACCATGCTCAATGTATGTTTGCTTCAAAAAGATGCAATTAAACTTTGACTTAATCCGTCTTTAGAGCATTAAAGCAATATCACATCACATAATGTAATCACAAAATATATATATATATAGCTAAATCTATTAGTGACTTAAATTTTTGGAGGAAAAAACTATGACTGAATCAAAAGTCTTTAAATTACCTGAAGGCATAGATGCAAGTGCTGTAGGTAAAGAAGTAGAAAATTTTTTAAGAGGTACTAAAAATTTAGTTACTGAAGGAGCTAAAACACCAGATGGTTACTTTGTTCAAGCAAAAGAACAAGAAGGACGAAGCTGGAAAAAACTTGCAGGTACGACCTTAGCAACTCAAGTACAAATAATTCAAATCAATGATACAATAACTGTAAATATTGGGAACGGAGAATGGTCAGATAAAATCGGAGCAGGTGTTGTAGGTGCATTTATATTCGCACCACTTGCAGTTACTGCAGCCATAGGTGCTTATAATCAGAAAAAATTACCTGGTGAAATAATGGAACATATTGAAAAGTTCCTTTTAGGTGGCGGTCAGACCATAATGATGAATTCCTTTACAGGTGATGTGGCCAGTGCTAACGAAGTACTATGTCCTAACTGTAAATCTGCAAATAGTAAAGATACAAAATTCTGTAGCAATTGCGGTTCACCATTAACATCTTCATGTCCTAATTGTGGAGCCAGTGTATCTCCTGATGCAAAATTCTGTAATGAATGCGGAAGTCCTATGAGTTTACCTGATAAAGAGTGTCCGGGATGTGGCGCTACAGTAGCAGCGGATACAAAATTCTGCAGTGAATGCGGAACAAAAATAGAATAAATCAATTACTAGTCTGATATTGTCATTAAGAATATGGCAATTATCAAATATAAAATTTTTAATATTGTTTGAACTGGATAACATTAACATCCACCATTAGCTATTCAAAAAGAGTATTCTGAAATCCTTGCATATATATCGGGGTTTAAAATCTAGATTTGATTCCAAATATCTGGGCGTTAATGTTAATGTTGATTCAGTTAATTAAAAACTATAAAGTTACTTTTAATCTAATCATTTTCTCTCAATAGAATCTGCTACATTTTTTAATAGCTCAACATCTTCTTTAAATTGAGCATCGCCATATGATGTTTGCTTCAAAAAGATGCAATTAAACTTTGACAGGATGAGCAAATATGACTTCAGTATTTTTTGGTATGAAAGAATTGTTATTTATTTCAATTTATGATGGTGAAAAATATTATACAGATAAATTTTCCATGGAAGAAGCTAAAAATTTTGATAATAATAAAAGATTTACTCTTCTAAGTCAAGGGTACGATGTTGAAACTTATGAAAAATTATTTTATGAGTTAAAAGAAGATATTCTTATTAAAAATAGATCTGCCAAAAATATTTGGGAGCGAGCTAAAATTGCGGAAGAATACCTACAGAAGAAAAAAGATCTTGCTAAAGAATATCTTAATGTGGAATGGAAATCATAAATGATGTGAGGTTCACTAAATGACTGATGAGGAATATTTAAAAGAAGATGATTTCATTGAAAATACTTATGATGAATTAGTCGATGAAAGTGAAGATTCTATTTTTAAACGAGATAAATTTTTATTAGATATGATGATTCATGCATATGAGGAAGATGAACGCCGTAATACATTAGTTGATTCTAAGAATAGTCAAATGATTGCATGTATTGGTGTTATGTTAACAATTCAAGGTTCATTATTCACATATTTGTTATCCCAATTTTTTAAAATTAATTTATTATCAATAAATATTATATTGAGTGTTTTAGCTTTGATATCTTTGGGGTATTATATTTATTCAATGAAAATATTTATTGATGCATATTCTTTTGTATCTTTACTTCAAAAAGATGTAATTAAACTTTGACCCTCCACTTCCTTCTTCAGGAGATTTAGAATATTTTGCTTCTAATAAAGTTAAATATGGTTTAATAACAAATGAAGAAGGAACATTTATCATTAAGAATAATATCCTTTCTCAAAACAAAGATAACTCTAAAAAAATCAAAGATATTGGTTTTAAAATTGAGAAAAATATGACTGATGATTTTAATAAAGATACTGGTAGGATTATTCCATCAACATTTTATGAAGGTAAACCTATTGATAAGTACACTTCTGAAGAAGTGAATTATTTTAAGGAAAGAGATAAATATGTTAATGAACATAAAAATAGATACATAAATTTATATGAAAAGGAATTATCAGTTTATGGTTTTGAAGTTAAATTTGTAAATTAATAACGGATTGATAAAATGAAATATGATGAAGTATCAGATATTATTGATGGATCTAACCTTGTAGGTTATGGAAGATTTAATCCGGATCATATTACTGCTGTGGAACAGTTTAAAACTATGGAAAAAAAATGGAACACTTACAGGGAATGTATAAATCAAATCCTACAGCTTTTGCTGAATGGAAAGAGCTTTGTATGTCTAAGGGATATTTATCAGATATTTTTGGCACACTTGAGAATCCTAAAGAATTTGATGAAGAAAAACTATTTGCTGAAGACTAAAACCTACTTTTTTTATATTATTTATACTTTTATATTAATCCTAAATAGACATCATTATTATGTATCTTTACTTCAAAAAGATGTAATTAAACTTTGACTCCCAAAAAGAGGTGGATGAAAAATGTTAACAATAGCAAACATCGTAAATATAATAATAACCATATTATTCATAATATTGGTAATATCTGAAAGAAACAATCCTAAAAAACTACCAATAATATTATGTGGAATATCAATTGTATTAACAATTTTAAGCTTTGTCCTTTAAAAAGACAAAGCTATTTTTTTTAGTATCTTTACTTCAAAAAGATGTAATTAAACTTTGACTTAGTTAATTGTGTTTTGATGGAGGTTATTATTTATGGTTGTTATTAAGTATGTTCGTTGTGATAAAGAATTTATTAAGAATATGCCTGCTAAAATTTTAGCTGAATTAATAATTCTTGAAGAACCAATCCCTGGGGATCTTGAATCAGCACTTCTTGGGAATAATAATACATTCAACAAAGAACGAAGAGATTTTGTGGGTAGGCGTGATGATCTTCTTAAACAAATTTGGGAAATTAATTATAAAAAAGAGCAAATGAACATTGATGATTATTTAAAATTTGAAGTAGAGGAAGATATCCAATTTGTTAAGAAATATCCTCAATTCAAACCATTAATAAATCATATTGAATATTGGGATAATGAAGCTGAAGTAATTATTAAAGAAGTTCCATTAGATGAATATTTATTAGAAAACTAACCTCTCAGTACTACTTTTTTTTTTACTTTAAATGTATTACTATTGTATGTTTGCTTCAAAAAGATGCAATTAAAATTTAACTAGTAATGAGAATAATAAATTAGGTACTACTTATCTTTCTAATCATAGGCATGATGATTTTAAGAGAGAGTATTTGAGTATTCATAAAGAAGCTAAACGTATAGGAGTAATATTATGAATTTTATTAAGTATCTTAAATTATTAAGAAATCCTAATGAGAAGTATTATTGGTATGATGTTGATAAGGAATGTATTTATATTCCTGGTGAAGATATTGCATTGTATTTAACTATTGATGAAATTGACAGTATTATTTTTCATAGAAAAAAATTTAAAAAGACATCTAAAGAACTTTTTGAAAGGATAATTTTTAATGAAAAGGTTACTTTTTGGACATTGAATTATTTTATTAAAGAATATGAAAAAGGTTTGATGGATCCCATGATTAAATGGATTGTAAGTAAGGGATATATCAGTCGTGGTGCGCATTTTCTTGATAGTTATTTATTAAGTGATTAAATTTTTTTTATTTTTAATCTTTTTTTCTATTTTTCCACTCCTATATATTGAAGGGGATAAAATATTTTATAATTTTATCTTTTTTTATGAAAAAAAATAAAAGACATTATTATAATTATATATGGGAGGATAATATTATTTGGATGCAACTACACTTTTTAAAAACCTGAAGCATACTGAAATAGAGTGTCCTTCTTGCAAGAAACATGAAATGGACTGTAAGAAGGTTTATTATGATGAGTGGTGTGCTGAATTTGTTGTATGTTTGCTTCAAAAAGATGCAATTAAAATTTAACTTTAGGACACTCCCAAAAAAAGATAATTTTTGAGGGGGGAAATTATGATAAAATTAAATAAAGAATTTATTAATGAACATTTAAGTGAAATGATTGAAAAACTTGATCAGCAAGATGAATTTATACTTCCTGAAAGAATAATGAGTGCAGCTTCAGATGATGTATGGAAAAAGGCTATGGAAATGCCTAGAGTAAAAAAATATCAAAAAGAACACAGAGAATTACGGCACGAACGAAGAAGAATAACCTCAAAATTTAGTCAAAATAGTCTAGTATCTTCTTATTTTGATGGGGAGGTTCTTGATTTTGTAGAAGCATTCCCAGAATTTCAAGGAGTTATTGAAGATGGAGTGCCAAAGTATCAAAATGTATGGGTTCTTGATGATTCTATTTTGCAAAAGAATTTCATTGAAAAAGAAAAAGAAATATTAGCAAAAGAAATTGCAAATCTTGAAAAAAAATAAAGCTTATTAAGTATGTTTGCTTCAAAAAGATGCAATTAAAATTTAACAACATTAACAATCCCATTTTTGGAACTTGAATTCCTTTACCCTGCGATTATATGCATGGATTGAAACAGAAACAACATTAACAACAGGAGATGTTAATGTGAATGCCAATGCCAGAAATTAAATCTTGAGAGCAACTATTGATTTAAATTGACATTAACTATTATGTAGATAATAGTATATTGACACAACCATTTAAGATATTTATTTAACCAATGAAAATTAATTAAATTAATAGGTGAATTATATGCCAAAGAAATATGCTTTAGCACCATGTAATGGTATGAGTCCAAATGGATTAGTATCCCGTGTTGCAACAGGAGATTGTAAAAAAGAGAATGAAAATGTGATTTCAATATGCATGGGTTCAACATCAGCAGATATTGAAGGAACTAATGATGAAATGCTTAAAAAATTTCCAATAATATCCCTTTGCGGGTGTCAGGGAAATTGTGTCACTAAAATACTTGAAAATCGTGGAATTGATATTTATAAAACAATTAATGTTGAAGAAATATTAAAAGATGAAAAAGTATCTGCTAAAGACCCTTTTCGTTTAGATAACGAATCAGAACAATGTGTTCAAATCATTAAAAAAGAATTAAATAAAATAGTAAATGAATAATTTTCTATTTTTTAGAAAATTAATTCTTGGGTAATCTTTGCTGCAGATTCAACCATTTTTTGGTATGTTTGCTTCAAAAAGATGCAATTAAAATTTAGCCATGGAAAAAAACTTGCAATAATAATAAATGTATGAGTTAGGTGAGCAGTAATGAAATATGAAATTAATAAAGAATTATTACCTGAGTATTATGATGCACTTATAAATTTTAAAGATTGGATTCCTAGTGTTATTCAATTTGAATTACCCACTGAAATTAGTTTAGCAGTAGGAGGAGATAATAAGGCTCTTCAATTTGATAATCAGTTTAACCATTCTCGTGAAAAACAAATAAAATTTAGTGATGAGGATTTGTCTTGGGAGGAAGTTTCTGATTGGGAATGTGAAATTTTCCTTAGGAAATATCCTTATTTTACTCCTTTGTTTATTATTGATGAAGATTATGTTTATGTTTCTCCTACACCTAATAAACATCAATCTACTATTAATCCTATTTCTAAACTTTTAAGAAAAATTTTTTCAATTTAAAATGTATGTTTGCTTCAAAAGATGTGATTAAAATTTAACATTATATGATTACAAACACAATTTTATATTTCAAAATGTAATATTATGGTAGGGTATTTATTAAATTTGAAAACAAAACTATGTATTGCAGGATTTGGGCGATACGTGAACAGAAAGCAAAGTATCAACAAAAATGTAGAAAATTAATTAGTAATGAATTAAGGGAGCCTGGTACAACATTTCTTTCACAGCATGCTTTGAGTGATTTTGGTTTGGAGGAAAGAACTGTGAAAAGAGAATTAAAAAGAATAGGAGTAAAAACATGAATAGTTCTAAATATTATGATGAATTATATGATTATGCATTGAATATTGTTTCTAAATATGAAGAATTATTAGATTGTAATTTACATGTTCTCCCTAAAGGATTTTTTATTACTTTTGAATTTATCTTTAAAATTAAAAAAGAATTATCTGAAGAGCAATTTAATAAACTAGGAAGAAATATTTCACAAGAGTTATATTATTTTTGTAAAAAATTTGGTGTTGAAAATAATTTTGTTGTTGTTTTGAGTAGATATTAATTCATTTCTTTTTTTTCTATTTTTCCACTCTTATATATTGAAGTGGATAAAATTTTATAATTTATCTTTTGTAAAAAAATAAAAGACATTTTATAATTTATATTATTGTATGTTTCTTTCGAAAAGATGCAATTAAAATTTAACAAAAAAATAAAATAAATTTATTCAACAATTTTAACCATAGGTTTAAATTGAGGGTATTTATCAAGAAAATCTAAAGCATATTGTATATGATATTCCCTAGCTTCTTTGTGTTTTCCCTCATATTTTAATCTATAAGTTACAGCTCTTTCATCCTGATCTAAAGATTCAAACTCTGGATGTTCAATATATTGAATTAATCTTAATCTATAATATTAGGAATAACTTCACGTACAATACTCATTAATCTATGTGGTAAACCGGAAGGTGTTGTAATGAAATCTCTTAATTGATTTTCAGACCAATTTTTAACAAAGTCATATTTAGGAATCAATTTTTCAACCATGCTAATGAACCCCCAGTATTGTTAGTATATCATATAAAAAAATATTATTTTTTGTAGTATGGATTTTCTTTAATAATTTCGCTAATTAAATTATTTTGATTATCAAAAACTTGCTCAAGATAATGAGAAGCATAATTTCTCTTCCTTTCAATAAATCCAATATTGGCTTTATGAATATACAATTTAATCAGTTTTCCATTATCTAATGGTAAAATATCATAAAATAAGTCTTCTGAATTTTCATATGGTTCTTCAAATAATAATATAGAATCATCAACAAATATCTCACTTTCTTCAGGAGGTACTCTTTCATAATATTCTGTGACTGCTTGATCAAGATATGTTTTAGGTATTTTATAAAACTCCTCAGAAGGTAACTCTCTAAGTTCTTCCCAAGTCATACTTTCATATTTATTCATAAAACCACCTATTGAACTTCAATATTATATTGTTTGTTTTTAGACATATAATTTTTTACAAATTCACTAGCTCTTTTATTCGTATGTTTATTTCGAAAATATTTAATTAAAAGTTAACTCCATGTTTTTTCACTTTCCTTTAAAAAATAGTCTTTATTCTGTTGAATTAAAATATTTAAAGATATTTCATTCATCATCAAACAAAGCACTGTTATTACATTTTCTTCCCTGCAATCTTTTTTAAAGTAGTTTAAAATAAAAATAAAAAAAATAATAATATAATAAAAAAATAAATTATATTATGATATACAATATTGCTGTTTTTGGATCATGTGCAAGTAGGGATAATTTTTACAGTGGCATAAATCCAGATTATAAAAAATATTTTAACTGCTCTATTTCATCACAAAGAGGTTCAATAATAAGTCTTATGCAAGAACCAGTGCCCTTTAAAAATCAGGATATCCAAATATTGCCAGAAAATAGGGTGAATAAAGCAGGAACACAATTTATTAATCAAGATTTAACTAAGAACTTTTTAGCAGAAGTAAAAAAGTTTAAACCAGATTATATTTTAATTGATAATTATTTTGAAGTGATTTTTGGTATAATAAAATATGAAAACTGTTTTATTACAAATAATTACTGGGATTTGCCAAAAACAAAATTTCATACTGAAATTAAGCCATACACAAAAATCAATATGTATAATGACCCAAACATTTATTTAAAATTATACAAAGAAAACATGAACTTATTTTTAGATTATATTCAAAAAGAATCACAAAATTCACAAATAATTTTAAATCCTGTTCGATTAGGTTATAAAATACTTAAAAATGATAATAAGATAGAAGTAAATAAAAATTTTAAATCCAATGCAAAAAACACCAATAAACTTTTAAAAAAAGTAGATAATATATTAAAAAAGCAAAAAGATGTAATCACCCTTAAAATTAAAAAAGAAAGAATACTGGATGAAAATCATGAATGGGGATTAGGACAAGTACATTACACTCAACCATACTATTTAAACATTTTAAATCAATTAAAACAAATTTCAAAAAATGACAAATCATTATTATCAAAAATTTATGAATTATTTTAAGATGTAACAGTTGCAGGTGAAGTTTTAGAAAAAATATCATGTTTTCAGCTAGAATGAGATAATATTATGAAGTTATTCCAATGAAATGGGAAAAAATAATTTTCTGAAAATAATCGCCATTACTGTAATGTGCTGCTGATTTATCATACTCAAAAATGGCAATTCTTCCGTTAAGATATGCCTAAACTATTTATTAAATCATATGTAACTATAATATATGAAAGTAGATTTTAGTCTGGCCATATTAGATTTTCATTCTTTTAATGATTTGTTTTGCAGTATTTTTAGAAATAGACATTGAATATATACTTTTGGCATGTTTTATATTTGCATTTATTGTTAATGGAAGAGATTATAAAAATGAGACTTCAAAAAAAGAGTTTATTATTGGAAACTCTGTTTCTTCCGTAGTTGGAGCAGTAATACTTTTTGCCATAATATTTGGTGCAAGCGGATTTTTATTGGATACTCTCCATGATGCCAAATTCAATGAGGAAATAGATGAAATCGGACATCACAATAACACAGTTACTGTTGATGAATTTACACAGTTCGGTCCTGATTTTTTCAAAGTTTACTGGATCGTTGGAGATGACGGAAGAAAATATACCATAAGCGAAGGGATGTATAATAAATTAAATGCAGAATATAATAATTCAGTTGCAGGTCATAAACTAAACATATTTTTCAATGTTAAAAAAACAGCCAGAAGCGGCCATATCAATTATATGGCAGATAACATAACAACTGATAGCGGAATAATAATTAAATAAAATGATAATTAAAAAAGAGTTAAGGATTCAATAGCTAAGTTATAGCCGGATTGAACATTATTGAGTTTGAACTTAGGTAATTTTTTAATCATATGGACTGTCTGGAGGTCATTGTTTGTATCTACAGTTGTTTCAAAGCCCATTTTTTTCCAAAAGTTTAATCCTCCATTTAAATTTTTATGGGTGTGGAGATAAATTTCTTTATAGCTGTTTAGATAGCTAAAGGATTCTACTAGTTTAAACAGTTTTGTTGCAAGACCCAGTCTTCTGTATTTTTCATCAACATATAATCTCCAAATGCTTGCAGTATCTTCTTTATTATATAATCCTTTAAATTCTTTGAATTTTTTATCATAGCCTCTTACAGCTATTGTAGCTATTATTTCATCATTTTCAGGATTTTTTGCTAGGAACAAATTATTTTTTCTAGGATTTATGTAGTATTCATTTAGATTAATTATGTCTTTATGATATTCCGGCACATATCCGTATCCGTATTCTTTTTTAATCTGCTTAAATAAAAACTCCTGAGTTCTGGTTTTTTCACAAATATTGTCGGACAGTTGAATAATTTTAAAGTTCACTTTTTGCTCCTCCTTAAATGTATTACTTTTTTGGAAATTTTAATCGATTTTTAATACTTTATTTTTTAAAAGAATGAAAGTATTACTTTATTTATTAAATTAAAGCTTTAGTAATACTTTATTATCATATACTAAACTTTAATATATAATAAACTAGAAAATACTATATATAATTTGTTATTTAATTTGAAAAAATATCGTGATATTATGAGTTGTTATAAATATTGGGGTAAAATTGAAGAAATAGCTGATAAACTTTCCAATTTCAGTAATCTTGATGATGATATGGACGCTTTGGATGATGTTGCTATCGATGAGGTTATTGAGATTTTAGATGAAGTTGAAGTTATTGCGCATGATAAAACAATCGATTTTGACTCTGCTAAACATATTCTTGATGATGAAAAGATGAACAGGGCATTAAAATTAATCCGTAAGTTTTACGTTTATGTCGGTGCCAGACTGGAAATGGAAAATGCATTAAAAATACTTAACTCAGATAATCCAAGAGAAGTACTTGACTCTTTTCACTTTTATGACCGTTATATAGGATTAATTAATAATGAAAGCAAATTAGCTAAATTCAATGAGGAAAAAACCTTTTTATTTTTGGGAAGCGGACCACTGCCTTTAACTTTAATCATGTTCAATGAAGTATTCGGATGTAAATGTATTGGAATTGAACAGCAGGAAGATGTAGCCCAGTTATCCAGAAAAGTTTTGAAAAAATTAAACCTTGATGACGATATTAAAATTGTTATAGGTAATGAAAATACAATAGCTGATTTGGATTATGATATTTTGATGGTGGCTGCTTTTGCAGAACCTAAAGAAAGGGTATTTTCCAATATTTGGGATGTGGTAAGTGAAAAAACACCTGTTCTTTATAGAACCTATACAGGCATGAGAGCTATTTTATATTCTCCGGTTACTGAAAAAGACACCAGAGGATTCCATAAGGAAGTAATGCTCCTGCCTACAGGCAATACAAACAATACTTCAGTATTAATCAGAAAAATTACCTAAAATATTTTTTCTGCCTTTTTTTATATTTTTAATTTTTGTTAAATCAGACAAATGCTGTTTTGACAGCTCTGTTTTTTTAAAAAAGCCCTGCTCTGAAATATCATTAAATCCTGTTTTTATCTTTTTCAAAACATAATTATTATATATTGTTAACAAGATAAATAAAAACAACTGGAGGGATGTTTTTATAGTTAATTGTCCTAATTGCGGTGTATTAGTTGAAAAGGATTCTAAATTCTGTCAGGAATGTGGAACAAAAATAGATAATTCTGATTCAAATACTCAAATTGATGCCTGCAGTGATTATGAAAAAAATAAAAGATATGCATTAATAGGAATCGGTTATTTGACAGTTTTAATACTTTTAATTTCTGTACTTTCCGCATGGTATAATGTTAAAGTAATAAATGCCGACAGGCTATTGCTGTATCCGTTATTGTCAATTATGCTGTCTGTTTATGTGTCTCTGAAATTAATCAGTGATGAAAAAACTTTTAAGCATGGTGTAATTATACCTGTAATTTCATTTATATTATTTATTTTTGGAATTTAAGAGAATTTGAAGTATATATAACATAATAGGTGTAACTTAATGAAAATTACGGTATATCTTGGATCACATGAAGGCAGTGACCCTTTTCTGAAAGAAGCTGTAAGGGAACTTGGTGTGTGGATTGCTGAAAATAATCATATACTTGTTTATGGCGGTTCAAAAATAGGATTGATGGGGGAACTTGCAGACAGTGTTCTGAATGCTGAAGGTATGGCAATTGGTGTTGAACCTGAGTTTTTTATAGACGATAACCTGCAGCATGAAAATTTAAGCGAACTTATAATAACCAGTGATTTGCAGGATCGGAAAAGGAAAATGATTGAGCTTGGAGATGCTTTCATTGCTTTTCCGGGAGGTACAGGTACTTTAGATGAAATAACTGAAATAATGACTAAAGTTGCCCTAAAACAGATAAATGCTCCATGTATTGTATATAATCTTAATGGTTATTATGATAGCCTGAAAGTTCTTTTGGACCATATGATTGAAATGGGTTTGTCCACATCAGATAAGCAGGAAAAAATCTATTTTGCCAATAATCTTTCGGAAATAGATGGGATTTTAACTGATGCTAATGAATAATATGTGTTTAAATAGTATAAACAATATAATAATATTGTAAGTATGATATTTTTTATTATATTTTAAATATGTAATTTTGGTGAAGAGATGGACAATGAAAGAACTATTATAGTTATAATTATACTGATTGTGTGCTGCCTTATCGGTGGTTTGATTTATACTGTTTCACTAAGCAGTGAACCGGTAAATAATACAACATTAAATAATACTGCAAATATTACTAATAACACTACTAATGATACTGCTGATGTTTGCCAAGTATCTGATGAATATAAATCATATTCTTCTGCGTCTTCACAATCCAAAGATCCTCATTCTGATTGGGTTTGTGAAGGTGATACATGGTACAGTAAGCAGGATAGTGATGGAAAAGGTTATGTTTTATATGATAAAGCATCTGGAAGACCTATAGGTAGTGGAGATATGCCTGATAGACATGGATATCACAGTCAAAATTATATTGATATGTATAGCTCAACAGTAAAATACAGAAGCAACGGAGAATATTATGATGATTAAGGGATTTTATAAATTCCTTTTTCTTTTATCATGAGAAATTATTTTACACTGCAGCCAGTAAAATAAAATTTAATAAATTCTATAAAATTTAATAAATTTAATGAAAAGTGCTCGAATTATTGATTTGAAGTATGGATTTAATGAAAGTATTGATTAAAATAGTATTTTTGTATTAGTTACATATATATGAATCTGATGATTTAGACCAATTTTTAGTTAAAATTTCACTTAAAAATTAATAAAATATGATTCGGGTATAAGTGGTAGTATATATTATTTATATACTTTACAGAAAATATCTATTTAATATAAATAGCTATAATATATATTAATAGTAATATTGCTATCTTACTTATTATAGTAATTATACTTATAATGGATATTTAACTATTTTTTCTTATTTACTATTTATCTGTAAATACAGAAATATTCGGCATACTAATGCCGACTCATATAATATTTAAAATTTAATAAATCTTATAAAAAAAGACCTTAAATAAATTTATTTTATATTTTAATGCTTAATCAATGATATTTAAGCAAATTAAACATTGAAATTTTAATTTTAAAGATAAAAACAAATATTAAATCGCTATTTATCTTAAATCAGAACATAAATGAATATTTGGATGGGATTTTATAATTTTCATGAAATTTATAAAAGAAAAACTAGCTAAATGGGTTGGCATGATATAGGTCAGGCTATTGATATAGGATAGTTTTGTAAAAAAATATTTAAAAGAAAGCTAAATTACATAGCTTTCATATTATTAAGTTTTAATTTTTGTTTAATATGCTCACGGTCAACGTGAATATATTTGTCAGTTGTTTGGCTGTTGCTGTGTCCAGCTATACTTTGAACCTCTGCTACTGTAAGGATTTCAGCATAATGGCTTAGTGCAGTGTGTCTGAGAATATGAACACTAACATTTTTCCCGTAATTTACAGGGCAATCTATATTTTCATTAGCTATTCTCTCATCACTTAGTTTAGCATACTTTTTTATCACTTCTTGGACTGCACGTTTTCCTATACGTTTTCCCTTTTGATTTAAAAAAAGTTCTTCACGAGTTTTTTCAGCTTCAGCTTTTTTTCGCTGAATAACAGGTCTGTAGACATCGTAAGTATTTTTTCTAAGTTTTGTTATACGGTCATAAATCATATCATTAAGACTGGCTAATGTATCATAGGTTATAAATGTAGTGCGGTCTTTAGACTGTCCTTTTGTTGTTTCTGCACGTAGATGTAGTTCTATATAGCTATTCCTGTCATTCGGCAAGATATAAAAACCATTTTCATCTAATGGAACTTGAATATCACTTTTATTAAGTCCAACCAACTCTTTTAACCTAATTCCAGAGTCAAGAAATGTAGAACAGATTGCATAATCCCTTGCATTTCCGCTTAATTCTATTGTTTCAAGTAGGAAATTGCTTTGCTGGCTATTTAAACTTATTTTTTCAATTCTTTTTTTAGCAGTTTCAGGATCTTCGACTTTAACTTCGATGATATCCTTCATTTTAATGGGATCATGCTGTATTTCTTCTTGAACTTCCTCAGAGTTGATGAATTCTAAAATATTCATCATATATGTTTTCACTGTTGTCCTTTTATTGCCTCTACCTTTAAGACAGTATCTACGGTAGTGTCTTAGTTGTTTTTTAACATTTGTGCTGTCCAGTTCTTCAATTCCTTCATTTTCAAGGTAATTGATAAACTGATTAATATTAAATGTTTGTTTTTTAATTGTTTCTGAGGTTAGGTTCTTTATCTCTTGTTTTTCTTCAAGATACTCATCCAAATATCCTGAAAGTTCTTTTGTAGCAATCATAATCTTTTTTCACCTAGTTTATGATTTTTTAATCCCAATTTTTGCTACATTTTATTCTTTGTTTTTTTAGTATATAAAACATTCGTATCTTTCTTTTACTTTCGTATATTATTACATAAAATATACGTTCTATTTATATATAAAATTAGGCTGAAAATCTCTTTTCTGAGAAGGTGTCAAAAAACTATCAGGACATATAGGTTAGCTGCTGCAAAAAGACCATTTTCTTCAATTTTTGAATTTGTAATAAAAAATTTTTTTAAAGTAATACTTTTTTTAGTTGACACAATTAAATAACAATGATTAAATCAGATTAATGATAAAACATTATTACAAGTTAAATTCAATATTAAATTTAACCTGCATGGTGTTTTGATGGAAGAAAATGATATTTACTCAATCAGCGCAATCAATAATTTGATTGATAAAAAAATTAGCTACTGTGATGATTTTAAAAAGATTAAAATCAGAGGTGAAATAACTAATTTTAACGGATCATATAATTCAGGACACTACTATTTCTCCCTAAAAGACAAAAACTCTTCAATTTCCTGTGTAATGTTTAAATTATCTACAAAATCTTTGGATTTTGAACCTAAAAATGGTGTGGATGTTGTAGCCAGTGGTGAAGTTTCATTTTATAAAGTACGTGGAAACCTGCAATTCAGAGTAAGAAAAATGCAGGAAGCAGGATTGGGAGATTTATACATTGCTTTTGAAAAGCTTAAAAAGAAATTAGATAAAGAAGGATTATTTAAAGACAAAAAAGTAATTCCACAATATCCTAAAAAAATAGGAGTAATAACCTCTGCAAGCGGAAAAGCCGTTAAAGACATTGTAAACAACATTGAAAAAAGATGGCCTGCAGAAATAATTGTCTGGAACACTACAGTACAGGGAGCCAACTCTACCCGAAGCATAACTAAAAATATTGCACTGGCAAACAAAACAGATGTTGATGTGATAATTGTAGGTCGTGGAGGAGGAAGTACTCAGGATTTATGGGATTTTAACAAAGAGGAAATTGTACGTTCAATAGCTAATTCTAAAAAACCGGTTATAACAGCTATTGGTCACTCAACAGACAAAACGCTTTCAGACATGGTATCCGATAAAGTTGCAGCAACACCCACAAAAGCAGCTGAGCTGGTTGTTCCAAATAAAGTTGAACTTAATGAAAAACTAAAAAATATTGAAACAAGATTAAATGATTTGATAAATTCCAAATTAGATAATTTAACACATAAACTCAATATTTCCAAAAACAATAAAACCTTAAAAGATCCTTTATCAAAGTATAAGAATCATCAAACAAATTTAGTTTTATTAAAAACAACTGCTGAGAAATCATTAAATCAGCTGATTCAGTCAAATGAACTGCAGCTTGATAACTTTAATAATTCATATATTCTGAATAATCCGGATTATATTTTAAATAAAAAAGTCGGTAAAATTACTTTATTTAAAAATGAATTGGATAATAACATGTCTAACTGTCTGTTAGAATATGAAAATAAACTTAACCTGCACTTTAAAAATTTGAAATCCATGAATTTCATTGAATCTTTTGAATTAAAAAAAAATTCTTTAAATTTAATTGAGAATAATTTAAATAATTCAATTAATGTCACATTGAATTCGCATATTCATGATTTGGAAATAATTAAAAATAATCATGTTTTCAGCAATCCGTGTCAGGTATTGGACGATAAATTTGTTAAAATGGCTCAAATACATAAAAGTTTAGATGCAGAAATTACCAAGACATTAGACAGTAATGAAAATAAATTAAGGATTCTTGAAGAAAAATTAAAGATTTTAAATCCTGATGAATTGCTGGAAAAGGGATATGTTGTAAAAGATCCTGATGAAATAAGAAAATCCAAAGCTAAAAATGTAATTATAGTACTGTTTTTAGCTATTGTTATAGTACTGTTAATATTACTTAGTTTAAAATAAAATAAAAGGTGATAATATGACTAAAAGTTTTGAAGAAAAGTTAGAAGAATTGGAAAAATTAGTTAAGCAATTAGAATCAGATAATGTTCCGTTAAAAGAAGCTGTTGAGTTGTATACTCAGGCAAATATATTACTTAAAGAGTGTAATACTGAATTGAATGATACAAAAGCAACAATTCAAAAAATAAGTGAAGATGGAGCCTTGGAAGAGTTTTAATTATTTCTATTTATTTTTAGTTTATATTTTATTATTGCAAAAGTGTAACTGGAGTATTATAGTAAAAAAATCAGATGTCATGAAAAAGGTTTGTTTACATTGAAAAAGACGAAATTAAGTTATCTCCTCTTTGATACTTAAGATAATTTCATTTTTAAATTATATATTGATGATTTTTTTAATTATTTGTATTTTTAAATAATATAATGAATAAAAATTATTATTTTATTAATTTTGTTCATTATACAATTTAAAATTAGAAAAATTTATTATTAATTAAAAATATAAATAATATCACGAGATGATTTTTATGATAAAAAGAGAATTATATTTATCAAAAATACGTAAATTCATTGATAAAGAAGAAATTAAAGCTATAACTGGAGTTAGAAGATGTGGTAAAACTTGTTTACTTAAACAAATTATTGATGAACTTGAAAAACGTGGGGTAAATAATGAAAACATTCTATATGTATCATTAGAATCATCTAAATACGACAACATTAAAGATTATGTGGATCTAAATGAATATATATTTAAACAAACTGAAAATCTCAAAGGAAAAATATATTTACTTTTTGATGAAATCCAATTAGTTTCCAATTGGGAAAAAAGTATTAATGCATATAGAATTGATTTAAATTGTGATATTTACATTACAGGTTCAAATTCCAAATTATTATCTGGAGAATTAGCTACTTTAATTTCTGGCAGATATATCAAAATAGACCTATATCCATTTTCATTTAATGAAATATTGGAATATTACAAAGTAACTAATGGAAATTTAACAAAAGATAATGAAAAATCAATATTTAATAAATATCTTAAATATGGGGGCCTTCCAAGAGTTCTTGATTTTGATGATGATGAAAAAATAGATTATTTAACAGATATCTATAGTACTATTGTTCTTAAAGATATAATTTATAGAAATAATATGCGAAATATTGGTTTTTTAGAAAGGCTAATAAAATTTTTAATAACAAACACAGGTCAGATATTTTCTGTTAACTCTATTAAAAAGTATTTGAAGCATGAAAATATAAATGTATCAACAAATACCATCAGTACATACTTAAAACATATTACTGAAGCTTATATTTTATTAAAAGCACAAAGAGAAGAAATAAAAACAAAAAAACTTCTTAGTGTTAATGAAAAATATTATTGTATTGATCCGGGATTTTATCAATTACAGGCTGGAGTTAATAAGTCAAGAGGGCAAATATTGGAAAATGTAGTATTTTTAGAGTTAATCAGAAGAAAATATCGGGTTACTGTTGGAAATATTGGAAAACAAGAAATTGATTTTATATGTAGAAAACATGATAAAACTATTTATATTCAAGTATCAGAGTCAATTTTAGATGAAAATACACGTGAAAGAGAATTTAATCCTTTAGAGAAAATATCTGACAATTATCCCAAATATGTATTAACATTAGATGACTGGGACTACTCTAAAAATGGAATAACTCATTTAAATGTAATTGATTTTTTAAAAAATGAAAATATATGAAAATTGAATCTTTTGTATTAATAATGTATTAAAAACAAACTTGAATCTGTTGAAAATTGAACAACTATATATTATAATCAAAATACCGGAACCTATACAATATTTATAGAAAGCTCTTCAGAACATGCAGAAGTTATTAATATCGATTAGCAACAATTTATAAATAAGTTTTTAAGGTAATGGAATTTATCGCTCAGCTTTTTCCCATTACCTATTTTTTTAAGGTCCATATATGTCCGTTACCGTAGCTGTTTGAAATTTTATAATATTTTCCTAAACCTATAGCTTCTTTTTTAATAAATGAGTCCTCATTTATACTGGCCAATATATTTTCAAGCTCATTATCGGATATATTTATTTTTTCACTGCTGGAACTGTCAATAATGTAGCTTCTAAGTAGCATTTCATCATACTTTTCATATAATGAATGATTGTTAAATATTTCAATTCCTACTTTGTTTTCTACAATGCATATTACTCCTATCTGGTTGTTTTCCATTTTGAAGTGCTTTAAATAGCTGTCAATATCATATTTGTTTTTTTCATAGCTGTCTCTAAGTGCTTTTGTTTTGGAGGATGTGTTTTTATCAGTTTCCAAATCATCAATGGAATTCCAGACAACTTCCTGAAGGGGATTGTTCTTATTGTATGCTTTTTTTCTTCTGGTATTTGAGTTAGCTATGTAATCTGAATACTGAAACTCGGATTTATATTCATTTCTTCCTTTTTCAGAACAGTTTACAGGTATTTCCATTTCACTTTTAGGAGGTATTATCATTGTTTGAGCAACAATTCTGTTCTGGAGAGATCCTGCAATTTCTTCACCGTCAAGTAAAATTAATGGAGATACTGAGTTATTTTTTAATTTTACTTGTTCTATATTTGAGTTATCACATTCTTCAATCTTTACAAGTCCCATTTTCAGCCCTTCTTTTAAATCTAAAACATCAAATGGAGTATTGGTATCACTTAAAATAGGAACTACTGTCATGTTTTCATAATTCTGCCTTTCAGCTAAACTCAAATGTTTTAAATTCATTTTTAATCACTTATATAAAGTTCAAATCATTTTCAGGATCTTTTTTTAATTCATCTATTTCATCAGGAGTTAATATTTTAGCTATTCCAATATCTCTGTTGTAGAATTTGATTTGTGCATAATCTTCATCTAAAATTTTGTCATAAATTCTGCCGGCACTCATTGTTCCTCTGATTACCGTATTTGTACTGTTTGATACATATGCTACCTGTCCGGCGTGTCTCATTTCAACTTTAATGGCTTCATCATCATAGTTGTTGTCCTTTTCTTTTATTAATTTAAGAATTCCGTCTTTTTTAAAAGGCTTCACTCCAAAAAAGTGTCTCATACTTACTAAAGTGATATACATATCTTCTTTCATTTTATCTCTTCCTTGTGTATGTTAGCGTTTTGTTTTTAATATCCAGGAAATTTTCCTTTCTTATTAATTCACCATTTTTAAAGACAGTCTGCAGATAGTCTTTTCTTTCATCAGATATTGGAACAGTTTTAAAGTGGCTGTTTTCCTTTACTAATTTTAATCTTCCGGTTTTTGATTTTTTGCTACTGTCCAATGGATTTTTAAAGATGTCATACCATGTTCCGTTTCTTAACTGTGCTGAACATTTAAATGCATTTCTCTGAGTGTCTCTGTTTACTGAAGAATGGAGCCCTCCGCCCATTCCAAATATGATGTTTTGTGCTGCCCAGCCGTTTGACTTCATTCCAAATAGAATATCCCTTATTTTATGATAGTTTAAACCGTCTCCCCACAGCAGTCCGATGTTTTTTGCAAATATTTTATAACCTTTTGTGGTTTTTACAGTTCCAAAACCTTCTCCAAGAATATTCAAACAGTCCAGTGTTGTTGAAACAGGCTCTCCACTGTCTGGTCTGAATACTATTTTATTTCCGTCAGTTTTTTCTAAAAATTCATTAACTTTATCATTTAATTTACTGCCTTTTGAACTTGCCCGCTTTAAGAAATCCCTATAGTTATAACTGTCAATTACTATAGACAATATCCCATCTTTTGCATTATCAATAACATTAATGGCCTGTTTGATTTCACCTTTTTTGCCTAAGGAAGTCATTACACTGTGTTCAGTTGCCTGTACAGAAAAACCATAAATATTATTGTCATTATAGTAGTTTTCAGGTATTGTTAATGCAGCAAGTGTATCAGTTCCTTTAAAGCTTAGAAGGTGTGCACTTCCGCACAGTTCTGCAGATTCTGTTGAGGTAGCTCCCCTATATCCGAAATCATGCAGCATAAAGTCAAGGTTTTCTTTGCCTGATCCTGTTACTTCCAAATAAAAGTTACAGAGTTTTCTTACTTCTGCTGACAGTGTAGCTACTGTTGACGGATACCATACCTGCAGTAATAATGGTTCCAAATAATTAGGTAACCAGCAGCACTGTTTATCTGTGTTTTCAACAGTCATTAAAACATTTCCCACTTCTACAGGTGTTCCTTCTGCTACTGCTTTTATTTCTATCGGCAATTTTCCGTCAAGTTCATCAGCTATATACATCCAGCCGTCATAGTTGAATATATCTTCGCCAATGTGTGTCTTAATCAGACTGTTTGCCTGGTTTACTTTTTCCGGAGTTACAACTTTTCCTTCCAAATACTTTTTTATTATGTACTGGAGGCCGTAAAATATTGTTTTGTTAAATTCTGATCCTACCCTGCTTTCCAAGTATGAATATAGTTTTTCAGTATTTTTTGGGTAAAATGCATGATGGGTAACTTTGTAACTGTCTGTCAGTAAACAGATATTGTTTTCAATCATTTTTAGTACCTCTTTTATAATATAATGTGTATATATTGTGAGTTTATACTATATAAATGTGTTTAATTAGTATTTAAAAAAAGTAAAAATGATGGTTTTTTTGATACGTGTTTGTCCCTTTTTAAGTAGGAGATATTATGCAGGGTGTGATGTTTAATTTCCAGTGTTTTTATCGTGTAAAAGGTGATATTTTTAATTTGAGAGCCAATACAATATATTTACAGTTTTAGGTTTCTTAATCTGTTATTATAAAAGAAATTAGCATGTATCAACTCATTTTCATAGATTAATGAGGTTCCTGATCCGTTATTTGTTTTGATGAAATAAGACTGACCTAAACCAACAGTATTTCTTTTATTAAAATATTTTTCATTTATATTGTCTAAAACAGCCTCAAAGTCAAAGTCATCTTTTATAAGTGAATTATTTCCAACATCATCAATAATATAACTTTTAAGAATCATATCACTGTACTGTTCATATAAACTATGATTAGCAAATACATCCAAACCTACTTTATTTTCTAACCTTGCTATTACACCAACCTGATTTTCATAAATCCCGAAGTGTTTCAAATAATCATCATTTGTTTTTTCTATTTTTTCATAATTATCCCTTAAAGCAGAGGTTTTGGAAAAACTGTTTCTTTTTACTTGAAGGTCTTCAATAGAATCCCATACTGCACCTTGTGAAGCTCTTATTGAATTGTCCATATTATATTCTGCTTTTCTGCATCGAGTTTCTGAATTTGCCATATAATTTGAATGTTTAAATTCAGATTTGTAATTCCACCTTCCCTGTTCAGAGCAATTAACTGGAATTGGTATGCTGGTATTCGGAGGAATTAACATACTTTGTCCAATAATTCTGTTCTGTTTTGCTCCAGCTACTTCTTCCCCATCTACTAAAAGTAATGGAGAGGTAGCATTATTTTTAACCATAATTGTTCCAACTGTACTTTGTTCACACTCAGATACTTCAACAAGACCCATTTTAAATCCTGTTGTTAAATCTAAAATATCTAATTTCAAAGGTGAATCATTTAAAATAGGAACTATAGTTATATTTCCACATTCTTGTTTTTTACCTAATAGCAATGTCATTTAAATCAATTTTTTAATATTTTTATAACAACTTATGTTATTACATAGTTATATTGTATTATTCTAGTATATAAATGTATCTAAAAAGTAACTAATTAGTTATAAATATGTATATTAATTTGGTTCTTTTATATAGCTGGTAAAAAATTTAACCAACAGTATATAAAAGGTCGGTCAAAAAAATAACCAACTATATATAAAAGGTCGGTCAAAAAAATAACCAACTACTTGAAAAAGCTGATAAAAATGGAAATTGAAACACAATCATATATTACAAATTTACTTAAGACAAATCCTAAAATAGTTGAAAATAATTTAAACTATAATGATAAAAAATTTAACAAAAAAAAAGAATATTACCAACTTAAAGAACATATTGACACATTTTTAGAAAAAGAAAGTGATGACCGATTTTTTATAATGCCCGGATTAAGAGGTGTTGGGAAAACAACAATCATATACCAGTTATTCAGTTATCTGCTTAATGAAAAACAAATTCCAAAAAACAGAATATTATATCTTAATTTAGAAAACCTAAAAGATGTTCCTAACTTTAATATTAAAGAATACATTGATGTTTTCCTAAAAGATGTAAATGAAGCATATCCAACTGTAAAAAATCAGGTATTCATATTTGTAGATGAATCACAATATTCAAAAAATTGGGCATCTTTAGGTAAAATAATATTTGATGAAGATAAAAATGTTTTTATGATTTTTACAGGATCAGATGCATTGAATTTAGAGTATAACAATGATTCAGCTAGAAGATCTCTTAAAAAAGAAATTTATCCATTAAATTTTGCAGAATATCTTTATTTAAAATATGATATTAATTATCCGGACATGTTAAGTGAAACTTTTAGAGACATGATTTTCACAGGAAAAGTCAAAGAATCTCAAAAAATCGAAAATAGGATGTATAATCAAAATCTAATAAATTTAAACCAGAATTACTTAAAAGAATGGGAATATTATATTCAATATGGATGTTTTCCATTTACTTTAAATAGAACAGAAGAATCAATTGTGCAATTGACTTTGGATATGAAAGACAGAATAATTGAAAAAGACCTTGATATAATAACTTCTTTTACAACTCCAATACGTTTAGCTACATACAAATTAATAAATATTATAGCAATGTCAAAACCTTCAGAGTTATCATCCAATAAACTATCCAATATATTAAATATTTCAAAAACTTCCATACAATCAATATTTCAGGCATTGGAAAAAACACATTTATTATTTCATGTTGAACCTTATGGATCTTGTGTTAAAAGACAGCGAAAATCCTGGGAATATTACTTCTTAACTAGTCAAATAAAAGCAAGTATCTATATAAAAAATGGATTATCTACACAAAATCCAAAAGAATACATTGCAAACCTTTCTGAAAATCTTGTTGCAGCTAGTTTATTTAAACTGCAGCAAAACAGAGATTTTGGAATATTTTATGACCCTGAAAAAGGTGGAGTAGATTTTCTGTTAAATACTATAATGGGAGATATAATTCCTATAGAAGTTGGAATTGGTGCTAAAAATACAAAACAAGTTAAAAAAGCTATTTCAAGATACAACTCAGATTATGGAATTATAGTTTCAAATAGAAGCAGCAGAATTCAAAAAGAAGATAATATAATAAGTATTCCCATTTCTACATTTTCATTTATGTAGTTTCATATGTAAGAAAAGGTTCTTAATGGAATATAAATAATATTATTTTCCTTTTTTATGCTAAATGTTCTATTAGATATTAAAATACCATAATCAGAATTATAATTATTAATTGCTTTTGTTAATTGACTTTTAGTTTTTTTACCTACACCCACTTCAATTGGAATTATTTTATCAATATTTCTTACTAAAAAATCAACACCTGACTTTTTAGGATCATAAAATAAACCTATAAAATTATGACGTAACAATTTTAGTTTATATAATGATGATGCAACTAAAGTTTCAGCTAATGTGGCTAAACATTTTTTATTATTTAAATTATATCTTCCAATTTCAAAATTAATTGATGCTTTAATGGATGGAGCTAAAAAGAAATACTCCCATGGTTTTTTAATAATTTTACTTCCAGTACTATAAGCAGTTATGGGAAATAATAATTGTGTTTTTTCTAAAACATTTAAGATATTATTAATTGTATTTGGAGAAACACCTAACATTTGAGCTAATTTAACATTTGAAGTTCCACCAGGTTTTTGCATAGCAATATATGTAACAATTCGTGATATAGTATCATTAGTAGAAGTATTAAATGTTTTTAAAGAAGAAATATCTTTTTCAATTATTCTATTTATATTATTTATAGTTTTTTCATGAATTTGAAAATCTTGCATTTTTAAAGAAAATGGGAATGAATGTTGTGTTAAAAACTTTTTGAATTCAATATCTGGATCATTATCTAAGTTAATCATACTTTCTTGGATTTTTCTTTCATTAGTTATAGCTAAATCAACATTTCCATTTAGTATTAAATCTTGCAATGCAAAAGACATCTCCTTTGGAAAATGTATGTTCTGTTTTAAAAAAAGATATTCTGGAAATGTACATGGAAATATTGGTTCTTTTTCCATTCTTCTAATTGCATCAGCATGAATTTGTAATTCAATAGCAGATGAACCAGTAAAAATCATAAAAATATTATTGTTATTATCATATACTATTTTACCAGTTAATGTCCAATTTTTATCAAAATGAACTTCATCAATTAATAAGAATATTGGTTTATTTAATTCCACCATTGTTGTTTGATGTATGTTTTCAATAAAATTAGTTATTACATCCAATATATTAACATCATAAAAACTTTTCAACTCACTTACATCAAAATAAAGAATATCTGAATTAGGAACATCATTTTTAATTAAATATTCATACAATTGCAATAAAATTGTTGTTTTACCTACTCCTCTAAGACCAGGCATTACAATAAATCTATTTTGATTATTGCCATTTAAAAAGTTGTCAATGTATTCTTTTATTCTGAAATAATCAGTACGATGATTTAATTTTTTATTATTTGATGATAATTTAGAAGATATAATTTTAGGCATTAATCTTTGTTTAGCTAAAATATATTGCATTAATTCTTCTTCTAATTTCATAGTTTTACCTCCCAATTTTTATAGTCCATTATATTTTCATACTATTTTTTATATAACTATTTATATACTCTTATACTATTTATAGTATAAGCCTTTATATACTCTTATACTATTTTTCGTATAATATACAAAAATGAAAAAAATAAAATAGCTATTTTTGAGCTATTTTATATTTAATCAACTGTTTCAATCCATTTGCATCACAATTTTCAGGTTCTAATTCCAATGCATAATTACAATATTTTAAAGCTTCTTCATATTTATTTAATATTAACAATGATGCTGATTTAAAAAATAAAACATTAAAATTATCAGTTACTTTCAGGATTTTATCATAGCACTCAATAGCTTCATTGTAAATTTTTAGTTTGTATAATGTGGTGGCTTTTGCATATATTATTACTAAATCATTCGGTTCTAATTCTAAGAGTTTGTCACAGGTTTTCAATGCTTCTGTATATTTGGTGAGCTCAAACTGGGCTGAGAATTTAATAGCTAATGCGTTAAAATTGTTTTTGTCTTTTTTTAATATTTTATTGCATTCGGTTATTGTTTCATCGTATTTTCCGCATTCATACAACTCTGCAAGTTTAAGGTTAACATTTAATTTTTCTTCATATATGTTTATCAAGCTGATGTTGTCAAATGATTTTAAATAATGTATACAAATTGTTTTCCCGATTATGGCCAGATTGTTGGTAGGATTTATATTTAACACACATTCAAAACAGTCAAGGGCTTTATAATAATCCTTTTTGTTTAATAATTTATTTGCTTCAATTAATGCAGATATTATTACATCCATATCCATCACACCTATTTAATTATTAAACAAAGAAATATTAAATCTTATTGTTGGATTTAAAGACAATTTTTCAGTTTCGAGTCAATATTTCACCATTATTACAATTAAGTGCTCTATACAATGCCTTTGGAGCTTCAGTAAGATCACCTAACAGATAAACTGCATTCATCATCAGAATTGCAGCTTCCTCATTATCCTTGTCAGCATCCAAAACATCATAGCAAAGATTTAAACATTCTCTATACTCCATGGAATAAAATCTGTTGATTGCTTTTTTAAGGGAACCTTCAGCTTTATCATTGGCTATTTCCAAATCAAAAATTAAATCCTGAACTTCCTTTGCTTCAATTAACCTGTCCAATTCAATTAAAGCACAAAATTTATTTTTCCACAGAGGTATATTTGTTTTATCAATTTTCAGTCCTTCATCAGCACACACCAGCACTTCCTCATATTTTTTCAGTTCCATCAGACATTCGGATTTTGATATTAAAGTTATAATATTTGTTTTGTCTTTTTTTAAAGATTTATTTAATGTTTCAAGAGCTTTAGGGAATTTTTCAAGTTTCATAAACATACAGGCCTTGGCATTTATTGTAACACTGTCTGCATCATCACTGATTTTATCCAAATATTCAATGGATTCATCTCTTCTGTCAAGATTGTATAAAAATGTAGCTATTGCAATAAGAACAGTACTGTCATCAGGATTATATTTCAAGTCATTAAAGCACAGTTCCAATTCCCTTTCATAAATCTCATCAGGAATGACTTCGTCAGTTTGATCCTTTGGCATATGGACTGCAAATTTATTGACTGCATTTAAATTTGAAATTATGTTATTTACTTCTTCTGATTCGTTTTTACGGTTTAATTTTTTAAGGGCCGCCTTTTTATTTGTTAGAACATCCAGATTGTTGCCGAAAACTTCCAGATATTCATCAGCTGTTTTAACCACATCTTCAAACTTTCCTAAAAAAAATAAACAGTCAACCTTTAAATCCAGAACGCTTCTGTTATAATCAGCGTCAAGAATTTCATTAAACAGCTCTAAAGCTTCATTATAGTAGTTCAAATCCATATAAACAATGGCGGTTATTTCTTTTAATTCCATATTCTCATTATCTGGAGCATTTTTTAATAATTCAAGTGATTTTTCTTTTTCATCAATAAAATAAAACATTGATGCAACAATGATTCTCAGCCTTTCATCATCAGGAGATTTTTTTAAAAGACTGCACCATCCTGGAATCTGCTTTTTTAACTCTTTGGTGTCAATATCTCCTTTTTCGACTTTCTTTATTTGAAATTCCATATTTCTAACCTCAGATATTGCAATTCAAACCTAATCTTAAAAGCTTTTCTTTAACTTTCAAAGCTTCTTTTGTGTTGTTAAGTTCTACCAATGAACAGAATTTATTTATTAAAATGGACTGGTGGTTTTTATCAATTTTCAAAGCCACATCTGCAGTATCTACAACTTCCTTAAATCGTTTTAACTTAAAAAGGCATTCTGTTTTATAGTAAAGGGCACTGACATTTCCGCAGTCTAACTTTAAAACTTCATTTAACAAATCAAGAGCCCACTTATAGTTTGACATTCCCATTAAAATAACGGCTTTCAGCTCTATAATGGAAGCATTTCTAATGTTTTTGATTTGATTTAAGCACTCAAGGGATTCATTCAGTTTGCCTATCTTGTATAATAATACGGATTTTCCTACAATTGTAGCTTCATCATCAGGATTTTCCTTCAGATCTTCATCAAATTTCAAAATTGCATTTTCAATATCTTCTTTCTTTTCCAAATTTTTACCATTAATTCTAATATTCAGATAAGAGTTCATATCTAAAACACCTCTACTTTAATCTTGGTAATAAGAAATATAAAAGCTTATTGTAAGATTTAAAGACAATTTAACAAGTAAAAAACAATTTAACAATGTATAATCAATATTTATCTTAACATATTTATTTTGCTTTTAAATATTGATTTAAGGATTAAAATTTGTTCTTTTTTACAACAAAGCATTTAAATATCATACAGTTTCTAACAATAGCTATGAAAATTAACTGAAGTGATAATATGTCGAATCATGAAGAAGACAAATTATTTAAGTATGCTACAAAAGAAGATGGATTCAGTTTTATAAATTTGATTGAAGAAATAAACTGGGATATAAGAAAATATGACTTTAAATCTGAAAATTTAACATTCAATCCAACAGAATTAATAGAACTTGATCCTGCAGTTTACAAATCAGATATGATAATGGAACTGGACAATATAATAGTAATAACTGAATTTCAATCAACAGTAGTAAAAAAATTCGATGAAAAAAGATACAGATTATATACAGCAATTGTTGATTATGCAAAGCAAAACAACAAGCCAATACTTTTAATAGTATTCAGCCCAGCTGAAAAAACAAAAATTAAACAATATAAATTGAATAAAGACTGTGTATTTACAATTCCGATAATATCTTTAAAAGATTTTGACGGTGATGAAATTATAAATAATATTGAAAATAAAATAAAAAACAATACAAAAATAACCCGGCGGGAATTAATATATCTGTCACTGGCTCCGTTTATGAGTTCAATAAAAACCATTGATGAACAAATAGAAAAAACCGTGCAAACACTAGATAAAATACGAAATTCTGCAAAGAGTGCTAAGAATTTTGCTTTTGGAATTGAATTTCTAATTGTAGATAAATTCATAAAAGAAACATCAAGAAGAAAAAGATTAAGAAATATACTGAGGGATAATATGAGATTAATGGAAGAATACGGACAGGAAAGATACGATGAAGGATATGAAAAAGGAATTAAAAAGGGGTATGCTGAAGGAGCCAATAATGAAAAATGGAAAATAGCAAGGTCCTTATTGGCCAGATTTCACAAACCACAAAGCTATTGCTGGACGTCTATGATACAGGAACAACATTCACAAGCACTTTATCAACTGGTAATGAAGTGTTAATGTTTGATGCAAATAATGATACATACTCACAATTTTTCATGAACTACTCAGGTTTAAGCACAAATAATGACTCAACAGATGGAGGCCATTTTCTTAGAGCTAGATTTGTTCCAAGCCTTGAAGGAAATTCTCCAACTGATTTGTTTACCACATTTGCTTCAGGTCAACCATTAGCCAACAATCGTGTTGTTATAGCCAGATTCAAATACATTAACAGTTAAAGGTAAAGAAATAACCTTGCTATTGATAGAATCCAGTATATTAATTGATAGCTCTCAAATAGCTAAACTGTTTGATAAAAAAGAAAAGACAGTAGCTACTAAAGTCCAGAAATCCAAACTGGAGAAATACGAAACAGAAAACGTCAAGCTACTCAAGAATTACGGACTGATGCATCCAGATGCAGTCAAGCCAAGACCGTTTTATGATTTAAGACAAATGTTGGAAGGGCCGGCTTATTATTATTTCAAAAAGGAAGATGAAATCGATTTAATAGAAATTATAATCAGAGTAGCTATTGGAAAACACCGTGAGTGGATTCATAACAGAAACATCAACAAATTTTAATATTTACTCTGGCCAAGGAACACCTTTAACGTGTACGCCCACTTCAATAACTTTATCACGAGCTTCTTTTAATTTGTTATCGCAAATCAATTTGCCAATTTCTACAAATTCCAGACCTTGTTCCTGATTGATTCTAATATTTTCATCACCATAAAATGATTCTTTTGAAAATCTATTTATGTCATAGAATTTCCTATAATCCATTGCAAGAGCTTTGACTTCGTCACGAAAAATAGTATTGAAACGTTTATATCTATGATTAAAAGATCTCTGAATGGCTTCTTCTTTATCAAAAGTAAAATAAAAGTTTTTAACATTAGTTATGAGGCCAAGATAGTAATCTAAATCAAGTAACAGGTTAATGTCAGAAATATTATCTAATGCAACAAGGCAACGTTCGTGCACTTTCTTGGCAAAAGTATATTTGTCATAAGCATTATCTGTATATCTAACAATAGCTTTATGTCTACTATTAAATAATATGTTTGTTCTTGTTATTGTAAACTTTCAACAATTAACTTAAACATATTTTCTCCTTAAAATGATTTTAGTATTTGAAAATATTTAAGTGTATTTACCTTCTTCTATATGTGGCAGCTATAAAACAGCCAGCTATCGGAGGTATAAAACACATCAATAAATAATATATATTTTGCATTATGATAATAAATAAAATACCTGGAATTACAGCAACTAAAATACTATTAAGAAATGCATTGTTTGATTTAAATTCAAAAAGAAACCCCGCTGCAAATAAACAAAGAACTAATACAAGCCTACTTGCGAAAAGTATTGCAATTAAAAGGAAGATAAATCCTAAAATAATGGGATAAAGATTAGTTTTATTAAACCTTAACAAATCATCATTATCAGATTTACCATTTATTTTTGCACCGCATTTTTGGCAAAATTTATCTTTTATACTAGTTTCAAAACCGCACTCTGGACAGTAATGTTTATTTTCTTTTGAAGTATGATTAAGTTTAAGTCCGCATTCAGAACAAAAATCATCTCCACTAACTTCATTTCCACACTTTGGACATCTTATCATATTTTGCCTCATGGGTTTAAGCTAAAAATTCACATGAACTTATTGAAAAACATTATATCTTCAACACTTTCACCATTTGTTATTTTTTTAATTGATTTATATGAATCATAAATTGAATATATATGCAAAGTTAAACATGCTAAAATACCTAATAATAATACAATCACAGCTAACATATACCATAGATATCCCAATAGTAGTGTAAATATAGCTACTAATACTACAAGAACTATTTGAGATATTAAAAAGGATATGCCTCTTTTAAATAATCCCAAATAAATATGTCCCGCACCGGTAGTGTATATAGATATTAAAAATGCAGTTCCAGGATTAAAAGTAGCAACAAGATTATTGCCTACCTGATTAGTTGCCTTTAATTCATGAGTTCCGCAATTAGAACAAAATTTATCTTCACTGGCCATTTCACTTCCACAGTTAGCACAAAATTTCTTTTCTTGCTTTTCATTATTATTATTTATAACCTTTTCTTTTTTATTCTTTTTTTGAGAAGGAATTTTAGATCCGCAATTTTCACAAAAAATTGCATTTCCAATTTCTTCACCACAAACTTGACATTTAACCATTTGACATCCCTTTTTTACTTATTTGAAAATATTAGTTCATTTTTAAGCTTTTTAAACTCTTCCTGAGTAATTGCACCACTATTTAATAATTCTTGATATTCACTTAAAAGTTGAGCTTTATTTGGTTGAGAATTTTGATTTTCAATAATGACTTTTTGTGGTTGGCCTTTTAAACTTTCAAATAAATCAACTAATTTTTGACCAAAATCATAACTAGGAAGTCTAATTTCATAAGAAGTATTATCGACTAATTTAATTAATAATCTATCAAACATATCTGCACTGTCATTGTTTATAATTAAGTCTTTAAATCGTATTGCTTTTAAACTTTGAATATCATTTTGAATAGATCTTTTAATATCATGTGGAGAAGTCCAAGCTCTTTTAGTAATATCTTCGTACTTACTTTCATCACCAAGACTTTTAGTTACTCTCATTGAGACAATTTTATCAAAATAAAAATTATTTATTCCTGCATTAACTTTTTTAAAATCCCTATTATCAATTTCCATAAAAACAAATTTATCTTCTTTTATTAAGAAAAATCCATCAATGATGGTTTCATTTCCTAAATATAATCCAGGATTATATCCTAAAACAGCATTAATTTTTTTATGTTTAGTAGTACCTGGTTCTAAGAAATTATATCTTTTAACACTTGTTAAAAAGTAATCTTCATTTTTAATTCCAAATTCTTCTGCAAGTTTATCATATCTTTCAATTATTTCATCTCTTCTAGCATTCCATTCTCTTTGTTTTTCAGATATTGATGCTCCATTTTCTATTTTGTGTCCACAGTTTCTACAAAAATTAGTGTTTTTATCATTAGCAATGCCACATTTTGGGCACATATTTTTATCGGTCTGAGGTGAAGATACTTTTTCACCACATTGGAAACAAAAAGCAGAATCTGTAACTTCAGCACCACAATTACTGCATTTAACCATAATATCACTTCATTATTGTGAATCAAGAGCTTTTTTAAGTTTATTACCCCAATCTTTTTCTTCAATATCCTTAACCGTATGCTGCAAATTATTAGAAACATCTGCAATAGATTCATTAAGAGAATTGATTTTGGTATCCATAATATCCAATTCTAGTTTCATAAATCCTTTTTCAATATCAGAATAAATTTTAGAGTTTTCTTCAGAAATTAACTCAATATTATCTCCATCAGTTAACATGTCCATTAATCTTAAAAATACATGTTCTTGATGTTGTTTTTCATATTCTTTTATTGTGTACTCACTATAAACTTTTTCTAACAGCATTTTGATAACATTTATAAAATCTTCTTTATCATTATTTTCATTAATATTATTTGGAGTTAAACTAGTTTTTAATAAAAATACAGAATCAATATGTTCATCATCTTTTAAAACTAATGAATAACCCTTATTTTCAACAAAAACTAATGCTATTGATTTATTATCATAGATATTAGTTTCAACTTTCTTAAATTCTTTTGGAATTGATAAATAATCTAAATTACGAACTAACATTTGAAATACCTTATAATTTAATTAATTATATTTTATTAATATGTAATATATTAATGTTGTTATTAAAAATGGATATTAATTAATATTTTATTAAAAACATAATAGTTAAATATTTATTTTAAGCTAATAATAAGCTTATTATATATTTCCAATAATATATATAAAGTTATAACCTCATTATTAATTAAATAATACATATGAACAAAAAAGAACTTTATTCAGCTATTGGATTTATAAAAATATCAAAAACACGTCAAAAAATATTAAAATGTCTTGAAAATAAGTATATGTTGCCTTCTGAAATTGCACTAAAAACAGATTTAGGAACTACACAAGTATCTAATGCACTTTCAGACTTAAAAAACAAAAGATTAGTTGAATGTATTAATGAAGAAGACAAAAAAGGAAGAATATATGAAATAACTAAACTTGGATTGGAAGTTTTAAACCAAATAAAAAAATTATAATCTATGTTTTAAATCATTAATTTTAGTTAAAACTTCTTCATCATGAGTTAAGTTATATAAAACACCATAAAAATACAATGACTGATTTAAAAGATTTTTCTTTTCAAAATCCAAAGCTAAAAACATTGATATTTCCAAAATATCATCATTAATATTTGCCGGAATATTTTCATCATTTAAAACTTTTTTAATGTCTTTTTCATCAATATGCAGATAGCTGTTTATTAATTGCAGTTCTATTTGTGCCCTCGGATGATTTTCATAGTTTAAACTTTGTTCATATAATGCCTTTGATATGTTACACTTCTTATTTTCATAGTAGCAGTATCCCAAATCCCTATACGCTTTAGCTATTTCTCTTGGATCATAGCTGAACTTTAAAATTTCAACTGCTGTTTTCTTCAAATTATTCAAATCATAATTTCCGTCATATAATGCAGATAATGTAGATAAAATCTCACCAGAAACAGGATTATAGGATAGAGCTTTTTTAAGTGCACTTTCAGCCCTGTCAAATTCAGATAAATTCATAAGCACAACACCATACAGGTAAAAGACTCTCGGATATTCCTCACCAAACGGAATTACTTTCAGCTCTTTTGGTGTTTTAAAATATTTTCTGAATAACTCCTCTTCCAAAGGATTATTAAAGTAAAAATAATCAAATTGAGGATTTTCCCTAAATTTAAATGGTATAATTTCCATGTAATCTTCAAGCTCTTTTAGGGCTGTTTCAAAATCCCCATAATTCAGATAACTGTAAACTGATTTTATGAATTCGTCAACAGGTATATCCTGAATAACAGCTTTTTTATACTCTTTTTGTTCTTCATCACTCATCAAATCCCAAAGCAATCTGCCAAGTTCCAAATGGATTTCCTTTGAGTTGAAAACCTTAAACTGATTAATTATATAATCTTTGTCATTATCTTTATTTCCGGTTAAATTGGATTTGATTTCAGCTATTATATTATCATAAGACATGTTTTATCATTTTTTAATTGGATTTTTTGCATTATATTCAGCTAGTTTTTTTTGAATTCTTTTTCTTTGTCTTCTTGTAACTCTGATTCAAAATCAGGCCCATAAATTTCTTCTTTCATTTCAAAAGTTAAATTATCTTCAAAGTCATATTCTTCCATAAACGAAAGATCTTCATAATCAGAATCACTAGGTCCATCCATATAATAGCCATGTTCAAAACAGCTCATTGGACCTTCAATAGAGTTTTCCTTTTTAAGTTCTGCCTGTTTATACTCAAAATATTGGGCATCAATTGAAATATCATTACATCCAGCATCAGGATCAGGATAATATTCAAATGGATTAAAATCTTCCTGCTGGAAAGTTAACATATCCATATATTCTTTTTCTTCTTTTTTATGTTCTTCAATTCTTTCAGACATTATATCTTCAGGAGTTACTTCATTTTCAACCAAATAGCTGTTTTTTTCATACTCCAATTCCATTTTTAGTTCATCAAAGTCATATTCCTCTATAAATGGAGGCTCTTCATGATTGGAATTGCTGGATTCATCCATATAATAGCCATGTTCAAAACAGCTCATAGGACCTTCAATAGAATCTTCTTTTCTGAACTGTTCTTGTTGATACTCTTTATATTCTAAATCAGAATCAATACAATCTGAATAATCATCCCATTTATCATATTCCTGTTCTAAATCAAAAGGTTCTTCAATTTTATCCATATATTGTTCTTCTATTAGATAATCATCATAGGAATCATATTCACAATAGCTATCCCTCACTTGATTCATAAAATTTTCATGATCTTGTATTTCCAAATCAATAAGGTTAGCCATTTCCATATGTTCCACATCTTCATCAGATATTTCATGATTTTCAGGTGCCTGTGTAGCTACAAATTTCTTAAATTGTATTTCAGAATCAAGAGACTCATCATAAATTATTTTTTTAGACATTATTTTATCCACCATATGTTAAAAACATGTGAGAAACTTGAGAGATGATAATTAAAGTTATAACGGTCAATAAAAACCATTTCATCCATTCTCCAAGTTTATTTAATTCATCAGTAAAGTACCTGCTTTTATTATTGAATTTTTTCATTTTATTAAACATTCCTTTTATAATATCAAGTTTTTTATTTACAAATTTATAAAAAATTCATGTTTCTTTTGATTTAAAAATAGTTTTTTTTCCTGATAATTATTAATTTATAAAATATAGTATATAAACTTGTGTATATAATGATTTAAAAAAAGTTAAAAAATAGTAATAATTTTATAAAAATTTAATATAGTATAAATATGTGATGCACATGACTCCAACAGCTATGATGATAATGCATGCTCCGTGTTTATGGACGTTTTCATTTTTCTGAGTTAATAAGTAAATGCCTGCAACAACAGCTGCTAAAGGAACTAAAAAAGAAAAGATATATCCTATTACAGTAGCAACACTATGGCTGTCATTTGCAGCTTCATCTAAATATCTGTCGCATTTTGGGCATCTGGTGGCTCCCTTGGGAATTGCTGAACCGCAATGCTTGCAGTATTCATTGTTTAAATTTATGTGGTCAGCAGGAAGTTTGGCTCCGCACTTTTGGCAAAACTTCATATTGTTTTTTATTTCGCTGCCGCATTTTGGACAATATTTCATAGTTTATTCATCTGATTTTATTTCCGCATTCGGGACAGAATTTGGAATCTTCGCTTACTTTAGTTCCGCAATTGGAACAGCTTTTAAGGTTATCTTCTTTTTTAGAGTTATCTTCTTTAACTTCTTTTTTTAGGGAAATGTCTTTTTTAGAGTTATCTTCTTTAACTTCTTCTTTTTTAGAGTCATCTTCTAATTTATAACCGCATTCCTGACAGAATGCACCTTCCTCATCTAATTTTGCACCGCATTCAGGACAATGTATAAAACTGAACTTATGGCCGCATTCAGAACAGAATATATTTTCGGCATTGACTTCAACACCGCATTCAGGACAGATAACTGTAGGCAATTTTCCCAAATTCAGGTTAATTGACCCTAAAGGATTAATTTCCAGATAAGTGTCACGGATGTAGTTAACAACAACAGCTGCAATAATACAGATTCCTATAAACTGATAAGTCAGCAGTGAAGAATTCATAGCTATTTTCAATGCACTTGTAAATATTAAATGTATGCTTACATATGAACCAAAGAATGCAAAAACAGCATTTGTTATGATTAAATCCAGTTCATTTTTAAAAATGTCTAATTTTATAAACAGGAACCCGTAGAGTGCTCCTAAAATTATAAAACCGGCATACATTTCAATTCCGTTTATTGAATACATTACAGAGTATAAAATGCCAGTTATAATAAATCCTATAATTAATGCTATAACTCCATTTTTAACAATATTTCCTATATATTCATCTTGATTCAATAAAACACCTCATTTATAATTTTTAATTAAACTAGTATTTAAAATATGTATAAAACAGAAATACTTTTCAGACACTCTTAGGAAAGCTATTTTTAAATGTTAATAAAAAATATATATTATGGATTTTTGTAGTGAATGCGGATCAATGATACTAAATGGCAGCAAATGCCCGATGTGCGGCTGTATAAAAACTGCTGAAACTAAGGAAGTTAAAAAAACACCACGGCCAGAAAAGAAAAAAACAAATAAAAAGCCAGTTATTGAAACATTCACTAAAGATATTAAAACAGAACCTGAAAAAATAGCTGGCAAAAACGGCAAGTACTTGAAAAAAGACTACAAAAGTATTGATGATTTGGATGATAAAACCAGACAGGAGCTGCTGGCTAATGATAAGTTTTTTAAAACAGTAAACAGCAAACCTTTAGACACACAGCAAAAAATAGCTTGTGTTTTAGATTCCAAAAATGTTCAAATCATTGCAGGAGCAGGAACAGGAAAAACATTTACTTTAATTGCAAAAATAAAATATCTGATAGCTAAAAAGCATGTCAGACCTGAAGATATTTTGTGTCTGTCATTTTCAAATACTTCTGTCAGGGATTTAAAAGGAAAGCTTCCGGAAAATGTTGAGGTAAGGACATTTCACAGTCTGGGAAGATCAGTCATTAAGCAGCACCATAAAGTGTCAGTTATTGAAAACAATGAAATATTGGCTATAATAAATGATTATCTGGCCAATGCAAATACTGATACATTAAAAGATATTCTTGAATTTTGCGATTCATATTTTTTAAACATTGAAAGCTACATCATTAGAAGAAATGACAGAAAAGAGTTATTGAATGAATTGAAAGAAGCATTTACAAAAGTGGCATTTAAACCCCTGCTTGCAGATTTTATAAATTTATTTAAGGGCAACAATTTTACAAAAGATTATTTCAACTATTTCAGAAGCAGTAACGATGACAAGGACCATGACATCTTCCTAAAAATCGCTGAAGATTTCTACAGTTACTATCAGAAATACTTGGATATGCACCAGCAGATTGATTTTAATGACATGATAAATGAATCAAGCAAGCTGATTAAAAAATACGGGCTGAAAAAACATTACAGATACATACTGGTTGATGAATATCAGGATACCACATATACCAATTATAATCTGATTAAAAGCCTGCAGGATAAAACAGATGCACATCTGACAGTTGTAGGTGATGACTGGCAGTCAATATACGGATTTAGAGGAACAAACATTGAATTTTTCTCACATTTTGAAGAGTATTTTGAAAATCCTCAAAGAATATTCATTGAAAAAACATACAGGAACCCTCAGGAGCTGATTGACATAGCAGGTAGCTTCATTATGAAAAACCCTAAACAAATTAGGAAATCTCTTAAGTCTCCTAAAAATCTGAAAAAACCTGTTAAAATAATCTATCCTCAAAAAAATCCTATAGAAAAAAGAGAAATGATTTATAATCTTATAAAAGATCTCTCTAAAAAATCCGAAGATGTATTAATCTTAGGCAGAACAAACAACAACATCAACCAGTTTATAAAACACAGAAATCTGGTTAAAAAAGGCAATCTGAAAAAAGACAAATTCTTACGAATTTTAGACAAAACAGACAAATCAATGAATAATGTTTACTACAGAACCCTGCATTCATCTAAAGGTCTGGAAGCAGATAATGTGATTATAATCAATATGGTTGATGACTATTTAGGTTTTCCATCAAAATTAAAAACCCACAGTGTTTTGAATTATGTAAATACCAAAAATTATGATTACAAATATTCAGAAGAACGCAGATTATTCTATGTAGGTTTAACCCGCTCTAAAAATAATGTTTACTTAATAAGTGATAAAAATAACCCTTCAGAATTCATTGAAGAGCTGATAGATGACAGCTTGGAAAATTTAGAAATAATTGAGTATAACTGATTCTGTTTTAAAAACAACGAAAGGTATTGAAAAGCCACATAACAAACCTGTAACAAATCTTAAAGTGTTATTGCTTGTTCTTAAACCGTAATACTGTGTAGTTCCGTCAATAATTAATGGAATAAATCCTAAAACAAAAATTAAATTAGGTTGGGTTAAACTAGCTAAAACAAACCCTGCAGCCGCACCTATAACAATTCCTGTACATCTGCTGCAAACTGGAAACTGCTTTTCTTTGTAGAAAAATGACCTTTCAGGTTTCTGATGGCATAAATATTTGCAGATATTCATTATGTGGTCATAAATCAAAATATCAATCCTATAATATACAATATAATTACAATAACTACAATTAAACCACAGCATCCCCAGCAGTCACTGTCACTTGAGCTGCTGCTGTTTGTTTTGGATGCTGATGATGCATATGTTGAAGATGAATTTGGATTTGATCCGCAGTAGGGACAAATTCTTAAATTGTTGTCTATCATATTATTGCAGCTGCGGCACCGTGTTTTTGGAATATCTTCTGAAATTACAGTAGCTTTTTTAACTTCTGAATCAACCAATTTAAAACCGCATTTTCTGCAAAATTTTTCATTATCTGATAATACTTCAGCTCCACAGTTAGGACAATTCATTTTAAAAACCTCATTGTATTTAAATTATGTTTATCTTAGGTAATAAACTTTAAGGATTACAAACCTGACATGGAATCCTTCCATCTGCTACAGCAGCATCTCTGGAATTATAAGTAATCTTGTTTTTAGGATTTATCTTTTGAGCCCATTCACACTCAGGCAAATGAAACTTGTCAGACTTTTGAGAACAGACATAAGTAACATTGGCACTTGCAGGAGCAGGATTTACATCTTCAGCAACATCATCACTCTCAGCAGTATTATTTACAGCAGCAGGTGAATCATCACTTCCCCCACCTAAAAGCAGACCTGCACCTAATGCAGCAATAGCTACAATAGCTATTATACCAATAATCAAAATAGGATTGAATCCACCTTTCTTATCACTGGCTATTTTAGGACTTTTTGGAACATCTTCATTACTTTTTAAGGGAGTTCTGCATTTGGGGCAGAACTTTGCCTTATCTGAAACTTCACTATTACATTCACGACATTGAACCATTGGCTAACCTCACCTAAATTTTACAAAAACAGGTAAATATTGTTAATTAATGATTAATTTATATAAAGATAATAATAAAGTTGTTTAATTGATTTTAGAAAAAATAATTATGGGATGAATAATCCGCAGTGAGGGCAAATCATATCATCTTCATCTACATGGTGTCCGCAAAAAGGACAGTGTTTGTGTTCTTTTTTATTATGATCTTCAGACATTTAAATACACCTGCAATAGTAAATATGTTTTTTTTAGCTATTAAGAATTTTTCTCGTTAGTTACAGATTATTTTAACATTTCATCTTAAATTACCTTTTAAAACATTATTTCTCAATTTTAATGCAATGACATTACTCGGATTTAACTTTAAAGCTTTATTGACACATTCTATGCCTTCGTCATATTTATGTGCCCTCAGTAAAATCATAGCTTTTGTTGCATAAATGGAATCATCATCGGGACTGATTTTCAAACCTTCATCAATAACAGCCAATGCTTCTTCAAAGTTGTTTAAAATCATTAAAATCTTTGTTTTAAGTGAGTAAACGTTTGAATCAAAAACATTGGCTGAAGTGATTTTCAGATAATCATCACATGCTCCTAAAGCTTTTTTATAATTTTTAAGTGCAAAATAAGCTTCTGCCTTAAAATATATTGCATTTTTATCTTTGGGATCTAATTCCAGTCCTTTATCAAATGAGTTAATTGCTTCTATAAACTGACCGTATCTGTTAATTAATAAAAAACCTCTTTTTGTCCATGTTTTTGACTGTTTCGGATTAATCTGCAAAGACAAATCAAAGCAGTGCAGAGCTTCCCTATTTTTATTTAACCTTCTAAAGATTTCCCCTTTAGTTGCCCAGGATTCATAATTTGATGAATCAATGTCCAATGACTTGGAGATATATATCAAAGCTTCATCTAACCTGTTCAAATCCATTAAAGCCAGTGCTTTAAGACCTAAAACAATGCTGTTTTTTGAATCAGCTTCCAGATGTTTATTAAAACATTCAAGTGCATTATCATATTCCTTCTGATTGACAAATGAAATTCCTTTTTCAATATATTCAGTGCCCAATCCAAACACCTCACATATTTTAGCTGATTAATAATTTAAATAAAGTAATTAATACATTTTTATAAAAAAGTTTTCATGATGATGAAGTATTCATTTCATTTAAAACTATTTATTTGTGCTTTAATTATTGTTTTAATAAAAAACTGATGGTTATATAAATATTAAAGACTAATGGTTTAGTATGAAAAAAAATAAGATATATCGCGGATACCATCATGAGGATTTAACACTGAAATTTCTAAAAGAAAACACCACAAAGTATATTGCAAAAATTACAGGTGCAGAGTTTTGTGATGAAATAAATGTTGAGCTAATAAACCTGAAACCAAAAGTTCTCAGAATAGATTACGGCATAAAGAAAAAGGATAAAATAATTCTTTATGAATTTTTATCTACTAAATCCAATATTGCAAACATTTTAAGAAGAATCTTTCTATATGTAGCCCGAATCGGATATGATTATCAGTTAAAGGTAAAAATAAATCTTGTAGTGACTCCTGAAATCGATAAAAATCAGGTAGTTCTTGAATACTCTCCTGGGCAGTTTTTTAGACCTGAAGTAATATCATTTAAAGACTATGACGGAGACAAATTATTAAGTAATATAACTTATAAAGTTAAAAATAACATAAAACTAACCTGCAATGAGTTTCTTGCATTAGGGATATTGCCGTTAATGAAAACCAAACACGAAGCCGGAGTGCAAGTAGTAAAAACTCTGGAACTTGCTAGAAAAATAACTGATATTGATGATGAATTAAAAGATTCTGTACTTGGCATACTGATAGTACTTGCAGATAAATTCATTGAAAATCAGGATTTGAAAAATAAAGTAATAGATGTGATAAAAATGGAAATAACAATACTTCACGACTATGTAACATCACATGAAAAAGAATGGTTAGAACAAGGAAAAATAGAAGGAAAAATAGAAGGGAAACTAGATGGAAAAGAAGAAGAAAAACTAAAAATAGCAAAAAACATGCAAAAAGAAAACTATCCAGTTAAAGAAATTGCCAAAATAACAAAACTAGACTGCAAAACAATAGAAAAACTAAAATAGAGGAAAACAAAACCTCTATTTTAATAAACCCATTTTATAACAATATAAAACCAAACCTTTTTAACCCCAGTCTTTGTGTCTCCAGTCATAAGATTTTAAATGAACATCTTTCGGATATAATAAATCAATACTTTCATATTCATTTCCATCAACTGATATATTGGCTGACTTTTCAGATATTTTTTCTTTAATATTATATTCACGGTCATTATCCAAATAAGTAAAATAACTGCAGGAACAGTTTAATGCATTATTTTCGTCTGGAAATAACACCGAACCGCATTTCGGACAAAATTCCATAATTCAGCCCCCATTCAGATAAATATTTACAGCATTTTTAACCTGCTTATTTTTCTTTTTATCAAAGCCGTCAGCTTCATAAAAAGTGACATTCTGGCCTTTTTTTGCTAATGTGATGTTATGTTTAAACTCATTCATGCTGAAATACAGATTGTCAGAATATTCATCGCATCTGATAAAGCCCGCTTTTTTATTGGGCAGTACTGAAACAATAACTCCTTTTTTTAATTCCTGATTTTTATAGAGATATTCTTCCCACAGATGATGCAGATGCTTTTCAATAGTAAAATAATCCTCATTGTCCAAATCAAAACCTGCCTTTTCAATTTTATATTCCAGATTTTCATCAATATTCCAGTTATGTCTCTTTCTGATTGTATAAACCAGGTATGCATGAATATCTGCTTCCTTCTGTTTATTTTTTATATTTAGAATATCTTCAATCAGTGAATATAAATTGACTTTTTTATCAGTGTCGCCTTTGGCAAGTGCTGCAGATGAGGCATACTTTAAGGCATTGTCCCAATCATTTTTAAAGAAATAATTTTCAGCCATCAGATTATCTATAAACCAGTCATTTTTAAACTGTTTAATGTCATTCAGATAGTCTACAGACTGGTCATATTCACCTAACTGATTAAATGATTTAGCTATTCTCCATTTAAACCAGACCTCATTATCATATGTAAATTCGCTTAAATTAAGCAGTGCTTCAGTTGACAGGCTTATGCATTCATCATACTGGCCGGTATCCAGCAGTGCTTTTGTTGTTAATTTATACCATGTTTCTTTTTTAGATGAATAATTTCCTGAAATATCCCCATTTAATAATTCAGGATTAAGTTTAGATGACCATTCCAAAACAGCTTCAGGATCTTCAAGGGTTTTCATTATTTTAAGCACTGCTAATGTATACGGACACATTGCATCTTTTTTGGAGTGATTTGACTGTTTAACTAATTGGGTAATCAGTTTGCCTGCATCTAAAAATTTATTCTGATTAACTGGATTTTGAACATAACATCTGTATAATGTTAATGCATAAAATTTTTTATCCCAGCTGCTGAAATCTTTCTGATGATTATCATAGATTTTAGAGTAAATTTCATCAGCTGCTTTAAAGTCTTTTCTCTGATATGCTTTTTTTGCATTGTTCAATTCTTTTATAACCATAACTAACAACCTATTATACTTAAACCTGAAAGAGATTTCTCCTCTTTTTGTCTGAATCCTTCATTTTCGATTTTTTCTTTAATTTCATCTTCTGTGTAGAGTTTAGCTTCAACATTTTTATCACTTATCAGATTGTTTTTAATCCAGAACTCATAATCTTCTCTGGTTATGTCTTCATTCATGATTTTAAGAATCTGTTTTGGGGTTTTTCCCTTGTTTAAGAAATTCTGGAAAATTTCACATCCCACTTCAACATAAAGTTCATGATAGATGTCTGCAAAGTCTTTAAATTTCTCATTGCCTTTTTTGCCTTCAAGATACCATCTGTAAATTTCATCAATTCTGATTCTGGCTTTTTTAGCTGCCTGTCTTGTAGTTCTGTTTTTTGCAATTTCACCAATAACAGTGTTCATCTGTTTATCAAGGATTCTGCTTTCAATTTCTTTTAAATTGTCTTTAAGTTCTTCATCTGTTAAGTTAGAATTTTTTAAAGCTTTACTGACAGTTTTTCCCCTGATAATCTGTGTGATATAACAGCTTATTTTAAAATTCAGGTAGTCATTGTAAAATTTAGTGAAGCGTTCATCTCCGTTTTTTCCTGAATTATATGCACTGTCCAGTTCTGATTTTTCAATTCCTGAGGTTTTAAGTGCTTTTTTCAAGTTTTTATTTTTAATTTCCTTTAAAAAGACTTCCAGATGTTTTGAAAGATAAACTGATTCATATTCTTCATATACCTCCCTGTAAATCTTATCGTTTTGTGATCCCAAATCCAGAATTTTATTTAATTCATGCAGTGTTATATCTGAGCTTTCAGCTATTTTGTCTTTGGATTTTCCATCTTTAATTGCATCAATTATTAATTTAGCGGTAATTTTCTTGTTGTTTTCTTTGAAATCTATAAATAAGCCGCTTTCATCCCAGTTGCACCATCTTTTAACTTCATTTAAGTCAGTGTTTATTTTTTTGCAGGCTTCAGTTTTTGTTTTGCCTTCACTTCTCAGCTTCAGATACCTGTCCATCAGTACACGGGTTACATTGATGTAAAAGTTCAGACAGAATTCATCCTCATCCTTTTTAAGCAGGCACTGCTTTTTGCCTGTGGCATACCATCTGTTATAGTCGTCTTCAGATATGCCTGATCTTTTAAGAGCCTTATCAAAACTCATTGTTTTTAGAGATTTTATAAGATTGTCTACACGGTTTTCATAGTATTCTGTTTTATATTCGTTTTCAAAATCCTTATCTTTAAGCAGTTCTTCAAAATCGGTGATTTCAGCTATTTCAAGTGCTTCTTCTTTTGATTTGCCTTCCTTCAGGTTGTTTAAAAAGATGTTCATTCTGATTTCATTAAGACTATTTTTAAAGAGTGCTGATTCCATATCAAATGAATCCGTCCAGAAGCTGATAATTTCATCATTTATCTGCAGTTCAGCTTTAATATCATCATTTAAATACTGTTTTCTTTTTAAGGTTAAGTACTGCTCCATCAGAAGCTTATTATATGTTATGAATTCTGAGTTGTGCTCTCCTTTTATGAAACTGTCCTTGTTTTTGTCATACCAGTTGTTTATCTGGGATTTATTTATCTGTGTATTTTCAAGAATTTCATCAATAGGGATTTTCATTGCAATCTGGTTTAGAAAATCCTCGAATATCTGATTTTCAACAATTTTATAAAACTCCACAAAGGGGCGGATGCCTTTTTGACCGCATTTATAATATTTTGACTGTTTAATCTGTTTTGATGTGTATTTGCCATTTAGAAATTCAGTTAAAGTCTTTTCCATATCATAGCACTCATATGTAAATTCAATAAGCTTTTCATATTCTGCTTCATTTAGACTGTAGTGTCTGTTTGTTTTTTTAAGAAGCTTTTTGGTTGTAAGCTCAATAAGCAGCTGACTGGTATACATGCTAGAATGAATCTGGTTAACTTCTTCTTTAGTAAAATGACTGATGTTTAAATTGTTTTTCAGATTGATGATTTCATTTTGATATTCAAGTTCATTATTGCAGCTTATGCAAAAATTGGAGTTTTTGGAATCATTGGTTCTGCCGCATATTATACAACGGCTGAAATTTCTGTTATCTGATGGTTCTGGTGTTGATTTTATTGTTTTTGAGTTAAGATTGTAAATCGGTGTGTATTCAGGTTTTCCGGGATAATAGTAATTTTCATTGCACAGCTGGAAGTATTTCCATGCAATGTCAAAAAGGCTTCTGTGGAGCTGGAAGGGTATTTTATTGTCGGATTTCAGAAAATCTTCAATTGACTTGTGGGTGATTGCATTTCTCATCTGATATGCTTCAAGCAACATACATTTAAACTTATAGTCAATAATTTTTAATTCATATAATTTATCGACTCTTTTAGAAAATCCAACATATGGATCATCAATTGCATTATTGTTTCTTTGGAGTATATCATTTACCACTTTTTCCAAAAAAGGAGTAACATATGATTCTGTTATTTTTGGATTTTTTACGGCTTCCCTTTCAAATTCACTAAGAAGAGTGTACATGTCACTGTCAAAATCTTTTAAAAATTCAAAATTCTTCATAATTTTCACCTAGTTTGTATATCTTTTAATCAAGATAAACACAAGTAAATATTATTCTGTTGGAGTTGATATATAAATGTTGCTATAATGTATACAAAAAGTTAGTTAAAAAAATGGGACGGTTAATTAGGAAATTCTCTAAAGCTTAAAAATATTACTTCCAGATACCGCTGCTGTCCAAAAGGGAATATATTTTTTCTTTAATAATATCATCATCTCTGGCATCTTTAAAATCATAAAATTCAGTATATCCTGCACCATGACCGCATGCAGGAGCTTCTGTTGTATAATACCCGTATTCCACATTCAAATCCTTGTCAAGATAAATTCCATATCCTCCAACCATGAATTTATATTTGTCATAGTAATCATCTTTTAAATCATCTATGGATTCATTTGCATCAAACATGAAATAAGGTTCATCACAATACTCATCATCATATCCGTAAAATCCGATTTCTAAAAATATTTTATCATGACTGTTTAGGGCCTCTTTAATGGAATCCAAATCCCGGTTAATTGCTCTTACAGGAACATCATTACTGAATGCGACAAATTCATACAAGTCTGAATCATTTATCTTTTCGGCAAGTATTTCAAAATCAATTTCTCTTTTCATAGTATCACCTAACCAGAAACAAAAAAGCTGTAGATATATGCAATTATGAAAAAAACTGCAATCAGAATACAGCAGGTAGAAGTATTATCCTGTTTTTTGCGTTTTGTTGTTTTAGAAGAGCTGTGTGAAACCCCCGTGGCAGGATGATAATTAAAATTGGGATGACCGCAGTAAGGACAATACTTATCCTTGCTGAAATCCAAAGTTCTTCCACACCTTTCACAACAGTTTGACATAAACGCTTTTTGAATTGAATTCATTTTAAAAACTCCTTATTGCATAGCTTTACCTAAAATACATAAAATCAGAAAAACAACAAACATCAGCATACAGCATCTGTTCCATTCCTTATCTTCCTGTTCTTTGGATTTGGGAGGTTTGACATTCCTTAACGGAGGCATGTAATTGTCATTGGGACATCCGCAAACAGGACAGTATCTGTCTCTGCCGTCATTTAAATATGCGCCGCATGCCCAGCAGCAGTTACCTTCTATTCTATCTCTCTGATCTCTGTTCATTTTATGACCTTTTCATACTTAAAATAGGATTTAAATGCTCTGGAACATCGAAATTAACATTTAAATAAGTAAGATATGTTTCACTTTTCCATCTGGTATATACAACTTTAAATTTTGATAATTGCTCATCATATATTCTGCGTCTCTTAGCACTTTTTTTCCAGACCATATCTCCCTGCTGGTCAAATAATTTCTTTAATTTCATTCTAATTTCATTCATCTGTTTGTATGACTTAATATTCTGCAAATTAAAGTTGGGATTATAAACAGCACTTGTAAAATTGTTTAATAAATAATTGATTTCCTGTTCTCTGTTGTAATAAGCAGTTCCCTGTTTTTTTAATTGTTTTTTAGGATTAATATTGCCTGCTTTTCTTAGCTTTCCCATCAAATTACCTCCTTATTTCCTAATAAAATATTGATTATCATCCGATTGAATATATTTTTAAATCAATATATTCACAATTAAATATATTTATGTCAGAGATGACATATAAATGTTGTTATAATGTTATTAAAAACTATGAAAGAATCTCCTGTTTCAGCTCCAGAAACTCCCATGCATCAGGATATATCTTTAAAGTATTATCAATAAGTTCTAAAGAATCTTCAAAATCCTGTCGGTATGCCAGACATTGGGCTTTCATAAGAAGAGCATTGTAATCCTTTTGATTTAACTTCAAGGCATTGTCAATATTGACAATTGCTTCATCAAAGTTTTCAGACAATATTAACAAACAGCCTTTTAACAGATACAAATTAACATTTAAATCTACGGAACCGCCATCCAATCCTAATGCTTCATTACAATACTTAATTGACTTATCCAATTCATCCAAATACAGATATGCATCCGCTTTTAGATATATTGCTTCCTTATCATTTGGTTTTACAGATAAAACTGCATCAAAACATCTGACTGCTTCATCATATTTTTTTGCAATTTTCAGAAATCCGCCTTTATACAGCCAGCCATTAGCATCACCGGAATCAATATGCAATCCAACATCATAACAGTCAATTCCTTTTTCGACATCTCCCATAAATCCATAATAAAGACCTTTCAAAAACCATCCCTGAGCAATATCTGAATCCAAATCCACCACATTTTTGAGTTTTATTCCTTTTTTTATTCGTTTCAGAAAATTTTTCAAATTTTAATTTTCCTTTTAAATTTTACCAAATGCTTACAATTATTTTAACAGTTATAATCGTTTATATTTTGTAATAATATTTATAAATTCCTATTTTTTTCACAACCAGAACAATTTTCCACAAACACATAAATATTCAATAAACACAACATTACTTATGGACGAATTAAAAGAAACAATAATCAAATTTCAAAAGGACAGGAACTGGAAACAATTTCATACACCTGAAAATCTTGCCAAATCCATTTCCATTGAAGCAGGAGAGCTGCTGGAACATTTCCAGTGGGACAACACCTACAAGTTAGAGGAAGTGGCTGATGAACTTGCGGATGTTTTTAATTATTGTATTTTAATGGCAGATAGTCTGAATCTGGATATTAAAGAAATAACATTAAATAAGATCAGGAAAAATGAATTGAAATATCCCATATCCAAATCAAAAAACAATTCAACAAAATACACCAAATTATAGAGGTTATGGCTTTGATTATTTATGAATCAACCAAGGAAAGTTTTCTGAACTCCGTTACAAATGACAGCATTACAGATGACATATACCAAATTTATCAAAAAAAGCTTGGAAAATCACCGAAAGCTCAAATCAGATCATGGACCAATTCCATGGAATATATGTATAAAGTTTTAAATGACTCTGAAATTCCGGACAATGCAGGAGTAGCTATTGAATTTACCATTCCTACCACTTCAAAAAGAATTGACTTTATAATTTCAGGTTTTGATGAAAAAGATTCAGACAGCGTCATAATCATTGAACTGAAACAGTGGGAAAGTGCCAAAAAAGTAGATAAGGATGGTATTGTCCAGACTTTTGTTGGAAAAAGACAAAGGGAAGTTGCTCATCCTTCCTATCAGGCATGGTCTTATGCTTCACTGATTGAAGACTTCAATGAATCTGTTCAGGAAGATGAAATCAGCTTATATCCATGTGCATATCTCCATAACTATAAAATATCTGAAGATGACCCTATATCCGATGATTTCTATAAAGAGTATATTGACAAAGCTCCATTATATGGAAACGGAGATGTTATTAAACTTAGGAATTTCATTAAAAAATACATTAAAAAAGGTGACAATAAGAGAATTCTATACAAAATAGAGCATGGAAAAATAAGGCCTTCAAAAAGACTTCAGGATGTTTTAAACGGAATGCTTGAAAACAATGAACATTTCATAATGGTCGATGAACAGAAAGTAACCTATGAACTGGCAAAACAGATGGCAAGAGATTCATATATTGATGATAAAAAAAGAGTGCTGATTGTCCAAGGAGGACCTGGAACCGGCAAATCAGTTGTAGCTATTAATCTGCTTGTAAACCTAACCGCTGATGATCTGGTGTCACTGTATGTTACTAAAAACAGTGCTCCCCGCAATGTCTACTTCAAGCAGCTGAAAGGCAGTTACACTCAGAAATATATCAGTAACCTCTTTAAAAGTTCGGGATCATTCATCAATGCCGAAAGCAATGAAATTGATGCTGTAATTGTGGATGAAGCTCACAGATTAAATAAAAAATCAGGATTATATGGAAATCAGGGCGAAAACCAGATAAAAGAACTGATTAATGCAGGAAAATTCTCAATATTTTTCATAGACCCTCATCAGAAAGTTCATATAAAAGATTACGGCAGCATTGAAGAAATTGAAAAGTGTGCAGAAGAGTTAAATGCAGAAGTCAGAAAAATCAGACTACATTCACAATTCAGATGCAACGGATCTGACGGATACCTGTCCTGGCTTGATGATGTTTTGGAAATTGAAGATACTGCCAATTATGATGGATTTGACTATGATTATGATTTTGAAGTTATTGACAGCCCAAATGAATTAAGAGACTTGATTTTTGAAAAAAATAAAATCAACAACAAATCCAGACTGCTTGCAGGATACTGCTGGAAATGGGAAAAGGAAGGCCGTGAAAATACTGATATCCATGATATAGAAATTGACGGATTGTCCATGAGCTGGAATCTTGGAAATACTGATACCTGGGCTATTGATGAAGATTCCGTAAATGAAATAGGCTGCATACACACATCACAGGGTCTGGAATTTGATTATGTCGGAGTCATCATCGGAGAAGATATCCGTTTTGAAAACGGTAAAATCATAACTGATTTCAACAAAAGAGCATCAACAGACCAGTCTTTAAGAGGAATCAAGAAAATGTATAAAGAAAATCCTGATAAGGCTCAAAAAACAGCTGATGAAATTATTAAAAATACATATAAAACTCTGATGACTCGCGGAATGAAAGGCTGCTACATCTATTGTGCTGATAATAATTTGCAAAATTACTTTAAAAGTAGATTAAAATCAATGAAAAAGTCTTAGTAAGTGTTTAATTACTTACTAAGAAAACATTGGAAATTTAGTTTCTTCAATAAACCTTCCCATATTTTTATTTAATAAATCGGCCGCTTTTAAAACAATTTCTTTAAACTCTTCAAAATCCTCTTCGGAACAGAATTCAAATCCATGAGCTAAAATAGAATTATTTCTAAATTTAATAATATTCCTAATTTTATTTTCATTTTCCAAATAAAATTTACCTAAATCATCATTTAACTGTTCAAGCAGGACATAATCCTTAATTAAACCTAATTTAATATCATTATATTTTTTATCTCTTGAATTTTCTAATTCGGCCAAATAATCGTCAGCCAGCCCATATTCTTTTAAAATATCAATATCCACATTAGAACTATCAATATTATATTTTTCCAAAAGTCTAATTTGGGCAATCAACTCAAATGAACGATATAATCTAGCTACTGCATCATCAAACTTATTTTCTTTTCCTCTACGTTTAGAATTATTAATTATTGAAGCCAGCATATAATATTTCTTTTGTTTATGATCAACAAATCTCGTTTTATCATTTGAATCCTGATTCTGCTTATTTAAGATATTTAAAGCAATAATATTTTTTTGAAAATCAATAGCTAACTCCGGCCAGGTCTCTTTAAATATTTTCAAATCAAAATTTTCTAATGCTTTTTTGTAATTTACATTGTCAAAATAATAATATGTGTTGAATAATTTAGAATAAATCACTTTATTTTCATTTGTACTAATCATATCATCAATAAGTAACTTTCCAGCTTCAAAACGATTACTATTAAATAAATCTTTAATTTTATCCATTATTAATTCATCATAAATCGGATAAAGATTTTGTGAAATGCATTTTTCAGTTCCTTTAACAACAACTCCATCTTTTCTATCACCTGCAACTAAAAATAATTCTTTTCCAAATATCATTGAAGCAAAAGCTGCAGACATAGTCATTGTTTTGGTACCTGATGTATAATCAATTATTATTTTATAATCATCTTCCAATTCAAGAATTTTAGATTTAAATTCAAAAAAATAATCTTTAAACTCATCAATATTATCATTTTCTATAAATTTAGTTTCAAAATAATCATCAAAATCCTCATCATTAGATTCGTTAAAAATTTGTTTAAGAGTGTCTATTGTTGATTTTGATTTCTTTGAACCGAAAAAACAAATTAAATCCGGATCTTTTGAAACAATAGAACACATCAAACCATGTGCCAAACTCTTTTGATTATCTTTAAATCCAGTCCCCACAGTCATGAATAATGCTCGTTTTTTCCTTGCCATAAAATCACTTTTTAAAATTTATAATCATCAAAACTAATTTGTTAATAATAAAATATACAACTTATGGTTAAAATAAATTTTAATTCACTTTAATTAACCTAAAATAACTTTTAATTAAGCGAATAGTTTTAATATATGGTTTTCTACAATTTAGAGAAAAGAGCTAAAGAATCAATATCCAGAATATTGTCACAATCCTTATTTTAATAGATGGTTTTCTGCAATTCATAAAGATTGCATGAATAATCTAAGAGATATGAAGTCACAATCCTTATTTTAATAGATGGTTTTCTGCAATTTAGATTTATTGGAATTAACTGAAGGCATGGCTTCGTCACAATCCTTATTTTAATAGATGGTTTTCTGCAATGATGATACGTTTATAAAATGCTTAACTGTTAGATGTGTCACAATCCTTATTTTAATAGATGGTTTTCTGCAATCTATCGACCCAGACCCAACCTTTTGGGGCTACGAAGAGTCACAATCCTTATTTTAATAGATGGTTTTCTGCAATGTAATAGTATTGATTTGGATGTTTTAAAATCTAATGGTCACAATCCTTATTTTAATAGATGGTTTTCTGCAATAATCGGATGTTGGCTAATGCTGATTTTTCAAAGTATGTCACAATCCTTATTTTAATAGATGGTTTTCTGCAATAAGAGTATACAGGATTAACAAGAGCAGAACGGAATAGTCACAATCCTTATTTTAATAGATGGTTTTCTGCAATTTAAATTATTTGGGATTAATCATGTCCTTATTAAAGTCACAATCCTTATTTTAATAGATGGTTTTCTGCAATAAATTTATTTATCCCATCTCCTTTAATGACAAAAAGAGTCACAATCCTTATTTTAATAGATGGTTTTCTGCAATTCTGAACTATATTGTTCCTGTGGAAAACCAATACTAGTCACAATCCTTATTTTAATAGATGGTTTTCTGCAATATGTAGATATCAATATGAAGCAAATATCGTTATCACAGTCACAATCCTTATTTTAATAGATGGTTTTCTGCAATGGAACCTTCCGGTTGGTTACTTTCATGCTTGGGAAGTCACAATCCTTATTTTAATAGATGGTTTTCTGCAATAGTATGCATTACTGAAAATGCTACATACTATAATATGGTCACAATCCTTATTTTAATAGATGGTTTTCTGCAATAAAATCTTTATAATCTTCTCCAAGGTATCCTTCATGAGTCACAATCCTTATTTTAATAGATGGTTTTCTGCAATAGAATGGAAGAAGCAGGTTACGAACCACAAAAAGAATGTCACAATCCTTATTTTAATAGATGGTTTTCTGCAATATAAAGGTGTTTTATTATGAAAATACAAATAGACAGTCACAATCCTTATTTTAATAGATGGTTTTCTGCAATGACCTTAAAAAAATGGTTAGTGTTAAATTTAACACGTCACAATCCTTATTTTAATAGATGGTTTTCTGCAATGGAAGATATAATCGTGGTGTGAAAGCAGTTAATCGTGTCACAATCCTTATTTTAATAGATGGTTTTCTGCAATAACATCAAGTACGAAAAAAGGCTTTTCTGGGAGGTTGTCACAATCCTTATTTTAATAGATGGTTTTCTGCAATAAAAAGTCGATGAATATGTAAAAAAAGGGGGATTATTGTCACAATCCTTATTTTAATAGATGGTTTTCTGCAATAGCAAAACCCACAGGATTTGGAATATCTTTGATAAGGTCACAATCCTTATTTTAATAGATGGTTTTCTGCAATATACTTATGCAAATTTATAAGTAATTCTACACTTGAAGTCACAATCCTTATTTTAATAGATGGTTTTCTGCAATATTCCTTATACAGAAAATTTGGAAAATCTCATTAAGGAGTCACAATCCTTATTTTAATAGATGGTTTTCTGCAATTTAAAATATAGAAAAAACTTAAAATATCAATGGATAAAGTCACAATCCTTATTTTAATAGATGGTTTTCTGCAATTTCTTAATGAGTTGATTGAAATGATTGAAGAGGGTAAAGTCACAATCCTTATTTTAATAGATGGTTTTCTGCAATGAAAAATGTAAATACATTTAATAGGACTAACAAGGCTGTCACAATCCTTATTTTAATAGATGGTTTTCTGCAATTACAATTTAAGCACAAAATAAACACAACGCCAAAACGTGTCACAATCCTTATTTTAATAGATGGTTTTCTGCAATACATGAATATTCTGATGATAATGTGGTAGATGATTTATTGTCACAATCCTTATTTTAATAGATGGTTTTCTGCAATAAAAGACCTTCAAATACTAAAAGAGCTTATGGATGCCGTCACAATCCTTATTTTAATAGATGGTTTTCTGCAATGAAAACCCAGTATATACAGCAGTTCTTTTCACCGTGTCACAATCCTTATTTTAATAGATGGTTTTCTGCAATACTTTATTTGGGTTGTAATCAATACTACAACCATTGTCACAATCCTTATTTTAATAGATGGTTTTCTGCAATAAATCGTATTTAAACAGAGAAAAAGACTTAAAAGTACGTCACAATCCTTATTTTAATAGATGGTTTTCTGCAATGCATAGACTCCCAGAGGGGGCAACAGAACTCCCAAAAGGGTTGTCACAATCCTTATTTTAATAGATGGTTTTCTGCAATATAATTTTAAAGATGTTATAAACTTCCCAGACATTTGTCACAATCCTTATTTTAATAGATGGTTTTCTGCAATAGGAAACAAGCGAAGTTTATGATTAAAAAAATTAAAGTCACAATCCTTATTTTAATAGATGGTTTTCTGCAATGTATACGATACTGACGGTCTAGGTGAGAATAAAGAGTCACAATCCTTATTTTAATAGATGGTTTTCTGCAATCCGATTTATTAGGTTTTTAAAAGCCTACAAGTCCTGTCACAATCCTTATTTTAATAGATGGTTTTCTGCAATTTATTGTATGTATTACGGCAAAAGGAACATACAAAAAGTCACAATCCTTATTTTAATAGATGGTTTTCTGCAATAGGAAGTAATGGATAAGGAAGACAATATTATATATGTCACAATCCTTATTTTAATAGATGGTTTTCTGCAATAATAAAAGACACCATTAAACAAGGGTATTCACAAACAGTCACAATCCTTATTTTAATAGATGGTTTTCTGCAATAGATGTTGTTGCTAAAATACTAAAAAAAGCTACTGATGTCACAATCCTTATTTTAATAGATGGTTTTCTGCAATAAATAATAGGTTTTGGAGAGAGATTAAAAGAGAGTTAGTCACAATCCTTATTTTAATAGATGGTTTTCTGCAATTCAGGTATGAGGAATTCCTCGAATCCGAATTAAGTGGTCACAATCCTTATTTTAATAGATGGTTTTCTGCAATTAATTTATTTTTCACATTATCAAATGTTATTGGAGATGTCACAATCCTTATTTTAATAGATGGTTTTCTGCAATAGGCTAACTGACAGTGAAATTAGTCAATTAAAAGTTGTCACAATCCTTATTTTAATAGATGGTTTTCTGCAATACATATCTTGACTATAAAGCGCAACATGACCGTAAGTCACAATCCTTATTTTAATAGATGGTTTTCTGCAATAGCCGCGAAAATTTCTCAAAATTTCACTTTTTTATGCAAAAAACTTGTATTTAGTGACAATTTCTGTGAACTTTACTTTACCCAACATCTATATATAAATTATTGCACAAATTATTTAAATACTTTTCTATTAAAAATAGGTATAATTAAAGCAATAATAAATATAATTAAAGAGTAATGCCCTTAAAATTACATTAAATGAATTATCTATAGAAAACTAGCTAAAATATTGATTTATCTGAAAAATAAAAAGTATTAATAATTTATAAAAAAATATTATTTTAAGAAAAATCAGGTGATCTTCACCATCTTCTTGAAAATCCAACATAATTTTTCTCGTCTCCTGTTAAATATTTACCAAGCAATCTTCCCTGATAAAGAATTATATCCTCATAACTCATTTTTTTATCATTAAAATTAATTTTGGAGTTTAATTTATCCATTATTTTAGCTATTAATAGTTTACGAGCTTTATCCTGAATCCTGATTTGACCTTCATCAAATTCAAAATCATCAACATCAACCTGATTTTTATTTACAATAGCTAAAACTGTTTTATCAACTATCTGCTGTCTGAATTCTTCAATTAAATCAAATACCAAACTTGCTCTTCCATATCTGTCAGAGTGTAAAAAACCGCAGTACGGATCAAGACCTGCCAAATATATTGATTTCCACATTTCACTTTGAAGAACAGCATATCCGTAATTAAGAAGGGAATTAACAGGATCTGTTGCACCACGACCACTTCTTAGGTTAAAACCCCATTTTTCATCTAAAACATGCTGAAATCCAATCCAGTATTCAACTGATGCTTGTCCTTCAAAACCTAATATTTTACTTCTTAAATTATCACTTGTATCTTTTTTTAATCCATCTAATTTATCTAAATAATAATTCAGTTTATCCCTTTGTGCAGTTAAAAATTCATCATTTGACCTTGATTTTGCAAGTGTTCCTAAAACTGCTTTTTGGTTTTCAATTTTAGCATTGATAAAAGCTTTTGCTATTTGACCGCTTCTTTTATCAGCCAATGCAAAAAATTGTTCTTTTTTAACTATCACATTTTTCTTTTCTGGAGGAGTTAATCTGTAATCGACATATCCTTTCCAATTTATTGATACACAGTCTATATCATGATTAGCCAGTAATGTTAATGCATCAAAAGTTATTGAACCTTTTCCAGTTAATAATATTTGAGATACATCTTCTGCTCTGAAATAGTCAACTTCTTTACCATTTTCTTTTATAACAATTTGATTGTCTCTTTTTGCAACAGATTTCCCAAAACCGTCTACAACTAATTTCATTAAAAATCACCTCAAACAAATACATATTCTTCTTTTTGCGGCAGTGACATGGCCCCTTCAATTAATATGGAATCAACACAGGATTCACAAATTGGAAAAAGAGCTATACTGTCTTTGTCTGAAGATAAGTAAAAGTCAAACTCACTTGCAAGTTCAAATCTCTCTTCAATTTCCAGCAGTCCGCAAAATACTGATTTTTGAATTCTTCTAAGTCCATAGTACCTTAATCTTTTTATAAGATTATTTCTTGGAGCATCTTCTGAAATATCATACATTACAATAACCATCATTTTTATAGAAACCTACTCTTCGCCAATAATTTGTTTAACAGATCCAAAACCCTGTGAAACTCCTTTACCAAATCCAAAGTAGTCAGGAATTTTAAATCTTACTTTAAACTCTCCTGTAAAACCAAGCATTTTAACTGATTTATAATTAACACTAACTGGTTCTAAGTGAGTTTTAACATAAATTCTACGGTTTACAATAATTCCTAAACCTTTTGCCATAGATAATATATTGCCTATAAGAATTTTGTTTAAGAATAGTTTCTTTTCCTTCCAGTCATCTAAATTATTATATTTTTTAAAATTCTGAGTATTAAGAGCCAACCAGGGAGTTATAAACTTATAATGATACTCTTCATTACTTGTGTTTACATCTACCTCTTTTTCACGAATAATTTTTTCTTCAATTGAATAGTGAGTATGGTCCAAATTAAGCTCTTTTAAATCACCTGAAATATCTTTTAGAACATCCACTCCTTCTTCAATTCCAAAAATCATAGCCTGGCCATCAAGAATATGATACTGAACTAAAGGATATGAGTATAAAAATTTCTCATTACCATAATGATTATGTAATAATGGATGATTTTTAAATTTATTTCCAATATATCCTCTAAGTTTATTAGATTCCTGCGAAATATCTTTATCTGTTTTAATTAACAAATTACAAGTATTTATTTTCATTTAAAATCACTTATTTAAATTTAGGAAACTCTGCCATTTTCATATATTTTTCAATATCAACCCAGAAAAATTTAGAATAATATAAAACACGATTATATAAATCCTCTGCATCTTTTTTATTCATCGGATTTAAACCATGTGCTAAAATAGAATCATTTCTTTTATTAACTGCATTTTTCAATCTTTCATCTGCAAAATATTTTTTAGCTAAATCTTCACCAAATGCTTCTAAAATCTTGTAAGATTTGTCTTTTGGAACTTTAAATGTTTTGTCACGGTCTTCATATTCTTTAATATTCCAGTTTTGAATCATTTTAGGAATTTCTGGATCAAATTTAGTTTGGCTTTTAAACTGTTTTCTGTTAATATGGAAAACTTTATGATTTTTAAATTTTTCAACATCAATTAAATCATGACTATTAAGTGATACCTGTGCAATTAATTCTATAGCCCTATATAATCTGGCAACTGCATCATCAAAAAAGCCTTCTTCAATTTTACGATGAGCATTATTTAATAAATCAGGCAGATAATATTTCATAGCTTCTTTTTGATTATTTTGTATTTTTAATCTTAAAAATTCCAAATTATTGTTTAATTGATTTATAAATTCTTCAGAATTATCAAAATCATTATTTAATAATTCATTAGGACATTTTTGAATGATTTCTTTATAAAAATAACTTGGAAGTTTAAATGATTCAATTTTATCTAACTTTTCATTATAAATTTCAATTCTATCATTGAATTTATCCCATTTTTGATAGAAATTAACTAATTTAATATAAAATTTAGCTAAATCTTTTAATTCCCCATCATCTAATTTTGCTTCTGCTTCTTTGAAGTTTTGAATAGCTGCTTCAAATTGATAATGATTAAAGAAGTTTTTTCCACGATTAAATTCCAGCACAGCATATGTGTCATATGGATCTTTTTGAGGTTTTATTTGTTCATGGCCTGAAATAACAATTCCAACACCATCTTTATTTCTAACTTCTGCATTTTCACTCATCTTAGAACCTACATAGGAATAGTTATAAGAATCTGTGTATTTATCACCAGTTGAAGCTAAAACTAAACCTGCAGTCATCGGTTTTGTTCCACCAGTAAAATCAATTGTTATTTCATCCCATCCTTTTTTGTTTAACTCAAAAAGAACTTCTTTTGATTTTTCAAATGCATCTTCAATACTTTCATGATTATCAACTTGTTTAGTTAAATAATCATATTTATGTTTTGTATTTTTGTTTATTTCATCAACAACACTTAATGTTTTTTCAGAATGTATGAAATAAACTAATTTTGGTTTTATATTATCAATAGAATGGATTAGAGGTTCTGGAGAACCTCCAACACTCATAACTAATACTTTTCTATTACTCACTTAACACACCTTAATTAAATTCCAATTTAACCCAACCAAACGGTTTTCCCTGTTTAGTGACTTTTCTGGATTTTGGAAACTCAAATTCATAACTTCTTTTAAAAGACTTTCTAACTCTGTCAAAAGATGTTGGATCATATTCTTTAAGTTTCATAGCAATAGATGTTGCCATTAAACCTGAACCTGCACCAATTTTAAGTAACGGTGCATCTACAGTATTTTTCTTATTTAAAGTTTCATAAAATTTAGATAAATACTCAATATCATATTTATCTGCAAAATCCATTTCATAATAAATTAAATCCTGACTAAACTTAAATAAAACATCTTTAAGATAATTTAAGTCCAATATTTCAGATTTATCATCAAGTTTTAATTTTCGATAGATATTACTGTCAAAAGTTGTTGTTAAACTGGATTTAAAATTTTTATTTGCACCAATTGTTTCCAAATAACTTTTTACAACTTTACCATGTCTTGAATAAAATTGGTTTTTTCTTCTATCATCAGTTGCCATTACTGCTAAAACCTGCTCAATTCTTGGAAGATTTGTAGTTGTAGTATCTGCAACTTGCATAAATCTAAATATATTATATTGAGCATCATTATTACCAAAACCACTGGTGAAATATTTTTTTAATAAACCATCAGATAAACTATTAATGCGACGATTACTGGAAATATCTTTACCGATTTTATCCATATCCTCTTCAGTTAACAAGTTATAAAAGATAGCTGTTCTAATAGCTCCTTTAATTGAGGAACCTGGAATATATAACTTATCAGAGGTTTTGATATGTTCTTGAACCTCGTTAATAAAATCAACACGACTATTATCAATACACTGGTATCTGACAAAATCCTTTTTTATTTTTTTATCAAATTGTTTTAATTCAAAGTTGGAATTTGTTAGACTAGCTAAAAAAGTATCTTTTCTGTCATCAGATAAACTGGAGTAATAATTTGTCAAATTAACTCTTTTTATTATTTTGACAATTTGTCCTTTACTTTTAGCTTTGGCTGGAACAAATTCACAACAGCTATATGATTTTCCAGAACCTATGTGAATAGGACTTAAAGTAGTTAAATATAAATCATAAGATTCGCCAGCCATTATTTACCCTCCTCTAAGTTGCATTTTAATGGAAATGCAAATCCATATTCAATAGCTGGATTAACCTTACCTGAACTAACATTTCTTCCATAATATTTTTTATAATCTGGGAAAACTGATCCTTCTTTGAAGAATCTTATTTGTTTTCTAATTTCATTAGATGAGCTTTTTCCTCTTTTTGAATCTATTTCATAACTTGCAAATTCATTAATATGTGCCAAATCATCTGAATTTGGAATGAATCTTGATAAAGTTACAAAATAATTACCTTCATAGTGATTTAAAGAGTATTCTTCATCTATAAAATAATCAAACTGACCTTTTCCTGTTGAAATATCTCTTCCAAATCCACGATCTTTTAAAAATTTAATAGCTGCTTTAACAATTGGTTTATAATCCTCATCCATAAATTCTACTAAGAAAAATAACCCCATATTTTTGAATTCATTTCCAGATGTGTAGAAAATACCTTCTGTTTCATTGGTTATACGGTTAACACTATTATTTGGAATAATATTTTCTCCAAAATTAACATCAATATTATAAGATTCCCTCATAAGCAATCCTTTAATAAAGGTATACTGATTATAATTTCTTAATATGTCACTTTCACTTAATTTACCTTTTAATAAGTCAAAAAATAAATTTTCTTCAATGAATTTAACTTTTTTATATTCTTTAAAATCTTTAGGATGATACTTTTCTTCCAAATCTTTTGATTTTTGCGGAAATATAATTTTAGGATAAAATTTTATTTTTTTACCGTTTTCAAAATCTTCTTTAAATATAAATGGAAATGTTGAGGAAATTATAAATGGAGGTTCATCTTCAAAAGATTTAACCATTTCATCAACTTTTTCAGGATATAACTGACTTATTGCATAAGTTATTGCACCAAATAATGTATCTGAGTGAAGTTCTGGAAAGATTGATAAGGGTTTTAAATATATTAACACTTTTTCACCTCATATCTTAAATTTAATTATCTTTCCTTAGTTAATACTTTTAACAGCTTCAGAAATATCTGCATTTTCAATAATAACTTCTTCATCTATGTCTTTTTTATAATAATCTTGATCTCTTTTTGTAATTGAAATATTAGCAAATTTAACTTTACCAAAACCTCTACTACCACTTCCTCCAAGATAATTGTCCTCTAAAAGACGCATTGCTTCAAATACACCCATTAAATTATCTTCATCTTCTTCATAAACTGAAAATATGAATTCAAAAGCAAATGCAGATCCTTTTGGTATTCTTTCAATATTTCTTGGAGTAGCTGCTGAAGTAATACGGTTAAGATTGTTTTCATATTTTAATTCTGCTCCACGAACAATATCTTCCTGTTTACTCCATAATTCAATTGATTCTTCTGTTGGAAAAGCATCTCTAACAATTAATCTAGTAGGGAAATCTAACGCTTTATTATTATCTGCTGATACTCCAAAGATTTTAGCTGCTTTGGAATCACCGTCAGTTGCAGGACCTCCTTTGTTTTGCATCACACTTTGAGCAGATTCTTTATCATTTAATTCAAATAAAGACCTAAGTTTTCCTTTTAAAGATGAACCTGGGATAAATGGTAAATCTGAAACTACATCACGAATAATAACATTATCAGTTCCTCCAATGTCAATATTATCGTTAGATCCGCCTATATGAAGTCCTGTTTCACAAACTAATTCTCCTTTAATAACAAAATTTTCTTTAAACATAATAATTTCCTCCTTATTTTAACTTAATTTTTTGGATAGTGATATTTATGATATGCTACAATTGATTCAAAAAAGTCTATAAATGTTTTAAAATTTTTCATTTTATCTTCTTCAGACCCAACATCCACTTTACTCATAGCTGCCATCATAAAATTATAAAATGCCTTTGGAACATTTCCTCTTCCTACAGCAACTGCTAATTTAGGTTTTAAAAGATAAAATTCCGGTTCAATTTCATTCCATGTTGTTTTTTGTTCAATTAATCTAACTGCACCAAAGAATTTTCTTAGTTGGTTTGTTTTAAGCTGTTTAGATCCTTTCGCTACTTTATCTGCATATCCTCCTTCATCTGCAATATCTTTTATAGATAAATCAGATAGCTGATTTAAACTTTTTATTCTGTTTGTAACATCATTATAATTTTCATTTTCATTTTGTCTATTATTTCTATTATAATCTCTTGCCATAATATCACCTCATTCTTAAACTAACCCATGAAACAGGAATTTTAATCCAAGGCATGAATTTTAATCCTTTTTTATTTAAATCTTCAAAAACTTCCTTATCTTTTACTAATCTCAATTTATATTTAAATAAAGGTACAAATCTTTTAATACTCAACCTTCTGTGAACATCTTCATCCCATTTATTTTCATTAGACAGTAATCCCAGGTTTTTGTAATTATTTTGCCATAAATGTAACATTGAATAAACAATACCTTTAGACAGTCTATTATTTGTACAGTAATCTTCCAGTTTTACAGCAAATTCAAATAATTCGTCAAATCCTTTAAATAAATCTTTTGTATCCCAGTTAACAACTTCTCCAAACAATGTTATTTTATCCCTTCCGCAAGATTTTGCAGCATCCAAATATTCTTCAGAAGTTATAGCTGCTTTACCAATCGGGAATTTTGGAGAAACAATATTTATACCTCCAGACAAATTAATTGATGGATTAGATGCAGTCCATATTTTGAAACTATTTCTTAATTTCTGTGCAAATTTTATAATATCATCATATGGTCCTAAAACCAGTAAATCATCTCCTCCAGAGTAATTTATATGGATTGTAGGGATTTCATAATCTTTTAATTTATCCTCCTCATCATCAGATAATTCACATCCATATTTTAATTTATAAACAAAAACACTTTCTTTAATTTCTTCATTGTCATTTTGGATTTCCAATTCTTTTTTATCAAATTTATCCTCATCAAAGACTTTTGAATAAACTTTAAACTCAGATGCAATGTTATTTACAAATCCTGAGAAAAACATATCTAATTGAGAACTTAATGCTGAAACTCTTGAAATTCCAAGATTTTCATCATAACTTTCCTTTAAGCCTTCAGAAAAGATTAATCCCAAATTATCTACATCCATTTTTAAAACACCTAATTTATTAGCACCATTACTAATTTTTGCTAAGTGTTCAAAGTATAATGGCATGTATTTATGATTATCTACAAAACGACCAAGGTTAGGAACTGTATTTCCCATGAAACTAAAGCTAAATGAAACATTACTTTCAAATTCATGATTAGCTAAATCTAAAAAGTTGGTATCATTTAATTTAATAACTTCAACCTTTTTACAAGTTTTAGACAAACTATTAATTTTATCTGCAATATCTCTAGATTTATTTAAAAAGTGATAATCAACATTTGCAGGTTCAATAAAGTAACTTTCACCTTTATCAGTAATACACTTAATCATATAATCTGCATTAGCTGCATTTTGACCTAATTTTTCATGTTTTCTGCAAGTTTTACAAACTACAGAATCTTCTTTTTTAGGATATGGAGTTCCACAAACTGAACATAAATCATCATATTTAATTTCCTCATCGAAATTAAAGACATCATCAAGATTATCTGAAAATTTATGTTTTTTATCTTCATTTAATTTATTGGATAATTTTCGAGTTATCTGACCAAATTTAGCTAAATCATCACCACAACATTCTATTGAAACTAAAGCTAAGTATAATTCAGCATTAAACTCATCAATAAAGAATTTATTAAGTTTTGATTTGATTTCAGCTAATTTTTCTTTTGCCATTTTGGTATTTGGTCCAATTATTGTAAATCTTCCACCACCACAAAATAAAATGTTAGCTTCGCATAATTCAAGTTCTTCTGCAATATATGTAGCTATTGCATCACAAAGCAGTGTCAGATAAAGAGATCTTCCTCTTAAACGTTTACTCATTCCGCTTTGTGCTTCCTGAGGTGAAGAGATTTTAAAAATAAATTTTTGAATTCCTGAAATATCCCCTTCAATAGCTAAATAACAGTTTAAATCATCCTTTTGAGTTAATTTAACATCACCATCACGATTAAATAAATATCTGGAAACTGCTAATGCAGCAGTTGTTTTTGAGTGGTCATATAATGAAATATCACTTTTAGATTTATATGCTGCTGAAGGCATAGTTGAAGCATATTTTTTTAATAAAGCAAGCAATGTATTAAAATCGGTTTTATTTTGAATTAATTCAAATTCAGAGTTAAATTCATCCCATAAACGATTATATTCAGGTACTAAATTCCACCCTCCCATAGTGTCCTTTTTAGCTGCAGGTTTTAAATTATTAAAACTTCCATCATCTAAAGACAATTTATTTAATGGGATATACTGTTCGTCAACTTTGCCATTACCTTCCAAAACAATTTTAGAAAATAATGAAATTAAAGGAGTTTTATTAACTTCTTGCGTATCATCAATATCTTCCCTTTCAGAAGCGGAATGATGGTCTGCTTTTTTTAAAATACTGCACAAATCAGGATAATTAGATTTTGTATGATTATGATGATATAAAACCAAATCCACAATATCATCATTGTAGTATTTATCTAAAAAGTCACAGGACCATTTGGCATGTGCTCCATTTTTACCATAATCATCCCGAGAATATTTTTTATATTCTTCAGAATGGCTCTTGTCTGTTCTTTGATAGAACTTTCCAATATCATGGAGTAATGCAGCAATTTTTAAATTTTCTACATCTGTAATTTTAGATTCCTCCTATCTTATTTAATATAATTCTAGTTTAAATTAATAAACATATAAATTTTTTTAATTGATTTTAAGGACAGATAATAACTTTTCAGCAATTTTGCAATTAATTAAAACATTATATAATCCATTAATTCTAACACGTTAATAACAATTATGTATCTTTATTGTATATAAATATTACTAAAATTATTTAAAAAAAGTTATATATCAAAAATTGAATAATCACCATAAGGAGTTAAAAAGATGATTTGTAATAACTGCGGATGTGAACTTGCAGATAATGCAACTTTCTGTTCCAAATGCGGAAAGAAAATAAAAAACAAAAACATATACATTGCACTGGTACTGACATTTATACTGACAGGACTTGGTTCAATCTATGCAGGAAATACCAAAAAAGGATTAACATTACTGATACTCAGAGTACTTTTTGCTGCTTTGGCATTTTTTTCAAATATATTCGGCATTTTATCCGTTTTGGTTTGGGTTTACGGATTTTATGAAGTATATAACGATGTTCAAATTGCCAACAGAAATTCCAGTCCGAATCTGATTAATGATTTTAAAAACTGGAATCAGCAAAATAAGATAATAGCTATTTTAATAATATGTGCAATTTTAATCCTAACCCTCAACAGTCTCATCAGCTTTTCATCAACAGACAGCTATCCTTCAGATGATCCAGACACATCCAACTATGTAAGCTACAGCTATGAGAGCCCTTCATCACATTACAGAGGAGTGGATACATCACCCGACACACTTGCCAAAAATGATCCAGACTGGTATTATGACCACTATGAATACGGAGACAATCCTGATATTGATGATTATCTGGAATCAGAAGGTTATGATTAAAATTATAATCAGTTATTCATTTATTGTTGAATTTTAAGTAGGAGTACATTTTTAGAAACATACTTCCTACAAAGACCTGCCATAACTTTAATAATTTTGGTGCAGATTATTAAATCAGGTCTATGTTATAATATTGTGTTTAATTAGTATTTAAATATTGTTATTAACAAGTATAAAAATAACAAGCATGAATGAAAAAAACCTGGTAAAAATATTAGCAGCTGCTGCAATTATCTTGGGGATTGTATTTATATCAGTTATTTGCATAGATACTCATGAAAGTACCAGCTTAAGTGTAAAATCATCAGACACTCTTAAAGACGGTGATGCATACAGTGTAGAGTTATGTGACTCCAAAGGAAATCCGATAGCTAATCAGAACATTTCCATTTCATTTGGATCAAATTCATTTAACCTTACAACTGATGAAAATGGAATAGCTGTCCTGAAAATCAATAATGTTCCTGCCGGTGAGTATGATATTAAAATCCAGTATGACGGAAACATCCATTATAAAAATACTTCAGCTGTTCACCATGCTGTTATCCTGAAAATCGAAAAAACCCGCAGCCTAGATGAAATTCTTCAAAGCGGAGAATACAAAAAAAAGATTGGTGATTACCAAATTGTTGAATACAATTATATGGGAGACATGGAATCTGCACTGGTTGAAGATTCCAGAGGTAAAAAATGGATAATGAGCGGAGACGGGTTTACATCTGTTTAAAAAAAGGAGTTTACCATCCCATTTCTCCAATCATACTGACAACATTTTTGCCCTCATCAGTCAGACGATACAGACGGCCTTTGTGGGCATCTTCATTAATGCAGACTATTAGGTTGTGTTCTTTTAAATCTGTCAGTACATTGCTGACATGTTTTATTCCTACTCCTGATTCTTCACTGATTTTTGTTGGTATTTTGACATCGTTTTTTAAGGTTTCCAGTACTTTTCGCCTGTAGCTAGAAATTGCAACATAGCTACATTTTTTCAATAATTCATCATTGCTATTCACAGTTACCACATTTTTTCAAAGTTGCTTTTTAAAAATAAGACCTAATTTTTAATAATCTGCACCTTGCTTTATATTTTATATTAGCATGTAATATATACTTTGTGGTAATATTGTCTTATAAGATATGATAAATTGTCCATGTTTTAGATATTATTTATATAAAAACAACTAAAAATTCATTTGAAAATTGCTGATATGATAAACAAATTTAAGCTTTATCTAAAAAATGTAAAATTAAACAAAACAATACTATTTTTGCAGACAACTATATAATAATTAGAATATTACAAGAATATCTCTATATTAACACAATATATTCTATTAATTTTAACACAATTGTACAATTCCCGAAGCTGTTCAAAAAAAGCCAGTAATACTTTGACAAAACCCGAAGAATATTTTGAAGAAATTAGAAAATGAAACAAATTTTAAATAAGCAAATTAAAAATGAATATAAATGCTAAAAATAAATTACAATTTGAATATACAGCCTAAAAAAACCGAAAGAAACTGAACTTAAATATAAAAACTTATAAAGCATTATTTAAAAAAGATAATAATATGTCTAAGTTAGATGCTTTTTTTAAATTTAAAGAAAATAATACAGACGTGAAAACTGAAATCATTGCAGGTATTACAATTTTTCTGGCTATGGCTTACATATTAATTGTAAACCCTGCAATGTTAAGTGAAACTGGAATGGACATACAAGGAGTATTTATTGCAACTGCACTTTCAGCTGCAATAGCTACAATATTGATGGGATATATAGCAAACTACCCATATGCACTGGCTGCAGGAATGGGTCTTAACGCATTTTTCACATATACTGTAGTACTTACTATGGGATACAGCTGGGAATATGCACTTTTAGCTATCTTTGTCTCAGGTATAATCTTTCTGGTTATCTCACTTACTTCCCTGCGTGAAAAATTATTCTATTCAATTCCTGACTCTTTAAGATTCGGTATATCAATAGGTATAGGTTTATTTATCCTTGCATTAGGTTTAAGCAACCTCGGAATCCTGTCATACTCTTCACAGGTAATAAATATCGGAGATGCAAACTGGGCCACACAGCTAATAGGACTTGGAAGCGCTTCAACTATTTTTACTCTCGGAAACCTTTTGGCATTAATCTGTTTTGTCATCATAATGGTTTTAATGAAGAAAAATGTAAAAGGAAATATTCTAATCGGAATTATTGCAACATACATTATTGGAGTTGTTTTAGAACTGGCAGGATGTCCTGTTTTACCTGACCAGTCATTAATACCAACAGCTATAATCAACAGCAATCTGGGCGGATCACTTGGTAATGTTGCATTTAAATTCGGAGAAGCTAGCGGAGTATTTACCGGAGTAAGAGCATTTATTGACTTTATAATCATTGCCGTCACATTTCTGGTAATCTCTTTATTTGATACAATGGGAACCTTAACTGCACTTACAACAAAAGTTGACGGATATGATGAAAACGGCAAACTGCCAAGACTTAAAAAGGTTTTAAGTGTAGATGCACTCGGACCTATTATAGGGTCCGTTTTAGGTACTTCACCTGTAGTTACATACATTGAAAGTTCCACAGGTATTATAGAAGGTGGAAGAACCGGTCTTACAGCTATTGTAGTTGGTATTTTATTCCTGCTTGCAATTCCGTTTGCACCGATATTTACAATCATCCCAACCTTTGCAGTAGCTCCTGCACTTGTTGTTGTAGGTATCTTAATGTGCGGACTGTACAAAAACCTTGATACAGGCAATCTTTCTGATCTGATTCCTGCACTTGCTGCCATTATTGTAACTCCACTTACCCAAAGTATTACAACAGGTATTATTGCAGGTGTATTTGCATTTGTTATCGTTAAAGTCTTATTCGGTAAAGCAAAAGAAATATCCAAAGCAATGTGGATTTTATTTGCACTTTTATTCATTTATATGGTTTTAGAGTTCATAATGTAGGAACTCTAACTTTTTTTATTTTTTGCTGATGTATTTTTATTAATTAAATTGGAAAATCAGCTAATTAAATGATAAGTTATTAAAAAATTAGCTTGTTTAATTAAAGATATTATAAATATTTAAAGTAGTTATTAAAAATAATATAATTTTATTGTGAAGCGTAGTATATGTGCAAATAAAAATTTTTAAAAGAAACCCGATTTATATAAATATTTTAATAGAGAGATTACACAAACTAAATATTAAATTCCAATTTCAAATAAAAATCCATTTATTTACACAAATATTTACTAATAATTTAGTAAAAATACCTCTTTTCAAATAATAGAATTGCAGTGTAGTAAAACACTGCAAAATCCCCATTATTAATTTATTTTCCAATTTTTTTAGAAAAGCTGTTACAGATTATTAAAAAGAGAAATTCCATATTGGTGTGTTAGATTAAGAATTTTTTTTAATATCCTATCAACAATACATTCCATTTGAAAATTTTTTCAAATATATGAAATACCAATAAACAGTTGATAAAAAAGTTTATTGAATATTATTATTTTCCCCTAATGGGTATATAATACTCTTTTTTAATATCTATATAAATATTTTGTTTAAAAATAAACAATTTAAAAATTAACTGTATCAATTGTAAACAATCGACAATAAAAGTATTGAAAAATTTAAAAAAATGAATAAATAACTAAACTAAACAAAATAAAGAAAATATAAAAAAAATTTAATGTATTTAAATAAAACAAAATTCATGTTTAATAAAAAAAAATTGAACAAAAAAAAATAAAAAAAGGTAAAAAACCTATTTTTTACCTTTCAATGGTCTTAAACCAAGAATAGCTAAAACCATTAACAGGACTAAAATAGGATTACCTGCAGCATTTTTAACATCCGCTGATTTGTTAATGTCAGTGTTTTGATTTTCAGCAGTTGAATTATCTGGAACATCAGTACTGTTGTCTGTGTCATTTCCAGAAACAGTGTTGTTTTCAATAACTTCTGTTGTATTGTTGGCTGTTTTATTGGATACATGATCTGCACCTGCAACTACAACATTGGTGAGATTGC
>OHAV01000024.1_pt1 | contig 107717 bp, 97 predicted proteins | sample 1577271 | NCBI WGS metagenome assembly OHAV01 (sample SAMEA3879537, study PRJEB24766) | human gut metagenome | biome: human-associated habitat; feature: feces | place: USA | collected 1985/1987 | reverse complement strand
TCTTTGGGGCTCCACCCCGTTTCTTTGGGCAAGACCAAAGAAATGGGGTGGAATAGGCAGCACCAACGTAAAGTCACACAAAACAAAACGGCGAGTTCCTCCAACCCAAAAACCCACACAAAAACCCCCGGCAAGCTCTCGCTCGCCGGGGGCGGTCATTCAGTGCTTCTTCAGCAGACCTTCACTATCCAGCCGCGGGTGTCGGGCACCTTGCCCCACTGGATACCGGTCAGCTCGTCGTACAGGCGCTGCGTCACAGGGCCTATCTTGTTGTCCGCTATGATGTGGTCCTTGTCCTTGTAGCTCAGCAGGCCGATGGGCGAGACGACCGCAGCCGTGCCGCAGCCCCAGGCCTCCTCAAGGCGTCCGCTCTCCGCCGCGTCGATGAGCTCGTCAACCGACAGCTGCCGCTCCTCGACCTCGTAGCCCCAGTCCTTCAGCACCTGGATGCAGCTCTTGCGCGTGATGCCCGGCAGGACCGTGCCGCCCGAGATGTCCGGCGTGACTATCTTGCCGTCTATCTTGAACATGACGTTCATCGCGCCGACCTCTTCTATGTACTTCATCTCCACGCCGTCAAGCCACAGCACCTGGGAGAAGCCCTTCTTCTCGGCCTCCTGGCCCGCGCGCATCGAGGCCGCATAGTTGCCGCCGCACTTGGCAAAGCCCGTGCCGCCGCGCACCGCGCGCACGTCCCGGCTCTCGATCATGATCTTGACCGGGTTGATGCCCTCGGCATAGTAGCTGCCCGAGGGGGAGCATATGATGCAGAAGAGATAGTGGTGCCCGGCGTGCACGCCCAGCACCGCGTCCGTCGCTATGACGAAGGGGCGCAGGTACAGCGAGGTGCCGAACTCGTGCGGGACCCAGTCCGCGTCCACCTCGACGATCTTCTTCAGGCCCTCAAGATAGATGTCCTCGGGGATGTGCGGGATGCACATACGCGCCGCGGAGTTGTTCATGCGCGCGATGTTCTCCGTCGGGCGGAACAGCTGGACGACGCCGTCGGCCGTGCGGTAGGCCTTCAGGCCCTCGAATATCTCCTGCGCGTAGTGCAGGACGTTGGCGCAGGGCATGAGCTCAATGGGGCCGTAGGGGACTATGCGCGGGTCGTGCCAGCCCTGGCCCTCGTCGTAATTCATGAGGAACATGTGGTCCGAGAAAACCTTGCCGAAGCCGAGCTTGTCGGACGGGGTCTTTTCCTTGGGGGCGGTGGTTCTGGTTATTTTAATTTCTTCCATTTTATCGTTCCTTCCCTCAGAGTTTCGGCGGGCCGGCCGCGCCTCTCTCTTGCGCGGAGGCTCCCCCTTTTTAATGTTACCACGTTTTGGAGATATTGCAATAGATAAACTTGCGCTGGGAAACATTTTAGGTTATTATATACAAAAATCCATGGGGGTATCCGTAATGTGCGTTAATGTCTCGATCGTTCCCTGCCCGGATTACGCGCCGGAGACGGCGCGCGCGGCGCTGCTGGCCGCGCTGGAGCCGCTGGGCGGCCTCGGCTGGGTGGAGCCGGGCATGAAGATAGCCGTGAAGGCCAACCTCGTCGCGCGCATGAAGCCGGAGACGGCGGCGGCGACGCACCCCGTACTCGTGACGGAGCTCTGCCGCCTGCTCACGGAGCGCGGGGCGGCCGTGACGGTGGGGGACAGCCCCGGCGGCCCCTTCACGGCGGCCTGGGTGGGCGGCATTTACTCCGGCACGGGCATGCACGCAGTCGAGGCCGCGGGCGCGCGCCTGAACTCCGACTACTCCGTGCGGGAGGTCGCCTTCCCGGAGGGCGGCACGGTGAAGAGCTTCCCCTGCACCGCCTGGCTGCTGGAGGCCGACGCCATAATCGACTTCGCCAAGCTCAAGACCCACGCCATGGCCGGCATGACCTGCGCGGTGAAAAATTTCTTCGGCGTCATCCCCGGCACGCGCAAGCCGGAGTTCCACTACATGCACCCCAGGACCGAGGACTTCTGCGACATGCTCTGCGACCTGGCGGCCTGCATAAAGCCCCGGCTCACGCTGGTGGACGCGGTGCTCTGCATGGAGGGCAACGGCCCGACGCAGGGCAAACCCCGGCACATGGGCGCGCTCCTCGCGGCGGACACGCCCTTCAACGCGGACCTCGTCTGCGCGGGGCTCATAGGCTTCGAGCCGGCCGCCCTGCCCACGGTCGCGGCGGCCATACGCCGCGGGCTCTGCCCGGCGAGCGCCTCGGAGCTCAAAATAAGCGGCGACCCCGCCGCCTTCGCCCTGCCGGACTTCGAGAAGCTGCCCGCCCCGGCGGACATCACCTTCAAAAAAACCTTCCCCTTCGTGAACGCCTTCCTGCGCCGCAACTTCGGCACGGGGCCGAAGGTGGACGCGGGAAAGTGCGTCGGCTGCGGCAAGTGCGCGGAGGTCTGCCCCGCGGGGGCCGCAGCGCTCAGGAAGGGGAAGGCGCATATAAACAGCCGGATCTGCATCCGCTGCTTCTGCTGTCAGGAGTTCTGCCCGAAGGGGGCGGTCAGCGTACACCGGCCGCTGCTGGCGCGGCTGCTCTCGCGCTGAGTCACCTGGCGTGGATGTCGATGAACTCGGCGCGGAGCTTGGAGTACATGATCTTCTGGCTGCTGTAGAGCCCGGTGTAGCCCGAGAGCATGTATGAGATGGCGCAGGCCACGGCGAAGTAGACGACGCCGCCGGAGCCGAAGAGCTCCACGGCCAGGACGATGGAGGCCACGGGGCAGTTCACCGCCCCGCAGAAGAGGGCGACAAGGCCCACCGCGGCGGCAAAGCCCGCAGGTATGCCGAGCAGCGGCCCAAGCACGCAGCCAAGCGTCGCGCCGATGAAGAAGGTCGGCACGACCTCGCCGCCCCGGAAGCCGCAGCCGAGCGTGACCGCGGTGAAGACCAGCTTCAGCGCGAAGGCCGCGGGCTCGGCCTCGCCGCGCTCTATGGCGCGCTCGATGAGCTCCATGCCCGCGCCGTTGTAGTCCGTCGTGCCGCAGAGGTAGGTGAGGCCGATGATGGCGAAGCCGCCCGCCGCGGCGCGGAGATAGGGGTTTTTGAGGGTCTTTGCGATGTAGTGCTCGCCCCTGTGCATGACGACGCAGAAGACGATGCTCATGGCCGCGCAGGCGATGCCGAGGACGGCGACGCGCCACAAAAGCCCCGCCGAGAGCCCGGGCGCCGCGGCGGCGAAGGCCGTGGGCGGGACATCGAAGAGCCGGGTGACCCCGTAGGCGGCCAGCGCCGCCGTGAGGCAGGGTACGAGCCCGGAGTAGTAGACGACGCCGACGCTGATGACCTCCAGCGCGAAGATCGTGGCGGTGAGCGGCGTGCCGAAGAGGGCGGAGAAGAGGGCGCTCATGCCGCAGAGGGTGGCCAGGCGCATGTCCTTGTCGTCGAGGCGGAAGAGCCGGCCGAGGCTCCAGCCGAGGCCGCCGCCTATCTGCAGCGCCGCGCCCTCGCGGCCCGCGGAGCCGCCGCCGAGGTGGGTCAGCACCGTGGAGGCGAAGATGACCGGCACAAGAGCGAGGGGTATGCGCTCGCCCAGGTGGATGGAGTCTATGACGGCGTTGGTGCCCTCGCTCTCAAGGTGGGTATAGCGGTAGATGAGGGCGATGAGCACGCCTATGGCAGGCAGGAGCCAGAGCAGCCAGGGGAAGCTCGCGCGCAGCCCGTTGGCGCCGTCCACGCTCAGGTGGAAGGCCGCGCCTATGAGCCCGCCGACAGCCCCGGTGACAGAGGCTATGACGAGCCATTTTGCAAAAACGCGCAGGAACCTGACCGCAGCGCGCAGTTTGGCGGTAATCTTTTCGGACAAGGCGATACCCTCCCACAAGCGGATAGGCCGAGTATAAACCCCCCGCTCGGAAAAATCCAGCGCCTATTTTCGCGTCTGAGCGCGCACACGCAGGTAATTTGCGGCAAAGCGCCAGAGCTGCGCCGCGACGAAGGCGGCCAGCGCCGTAAAGAGCGCCAGAGCCAACCAGTCATCCCAGCCCGCATACGGGTCCTTAAGTAGTTCCCCGCAGAACAGGGCATAGCCGAGCAGGATGACGAGGACCGGCAGCAGGCGGGCGATGAGCATGCGTTTCATCATGTCGAGCCGGGAGGCCGCGTCGCTGAAGATGCCCTCATCTCCGCGCAGCTCCGAGGCGGGCTTGCGGAAGTAGGAAAAGCCCGCGAAGTACTGCACAAACTCCCAGCCGCAGTCCCGGAAGAGCTGGAAGTACTCGTCGCCGTGCCTGGTCGCGCCGTCCTCGTTGTAGTCGAGCTGGTAGACGACGTCCTCCGGCTCGCAGCTCTCGAAGCGGTAGAAGCAGAGCGGGGTGTAGCGCACGAAGCGCCAGCCCTTCCGGTGCATGGAGCGCAGGTAATCCTGCTCCTTTTCCCATTCCGGGACGGTGAAGAATCTCAAAGTCAGCTTAGAGCTCATCGGGGCAGACCTCCTTCATGTTGCGGTACAATCTCGAAATGCGCCGGGTCTCCAGCTCCAGCACCTGCCGGCCGAGCGCGGTGAGGCGGTAGAGCTTGCGCTTTTCCTCCTCGCGGACGAACTCGATGAGGCCGTCCCTCTCCATCTTGGAGAGGCTGCCGTACATCGTGCCGGGGCTCAGACGTATCTCCCCGCCGGTGAGCTGCTCCACGCGCTGGATGATGCCGTAGCCGTGGTTTTCCTCCCCTAGACAGAGCAGGATATAAAAGCCCGTCTCCGTCATCGGCACATAGACCTTTCTGATATGCGCGTTCACCCGCACCACCCTCTCACCGCGATATATCGCACTGCGATGTTCCGGGCATAGTATAGCACTGCGATATACCCCTGTCAAGCGCAAAAATGAGCCTTGATTTTTCGGGAGGCTGTGTATATAATAAACGGTACTGTGCAGCGGTATCGAAGTGGTCATAACGGGGCTGACTCGAAATCGGCCGCTTCAAAAGGAAGCTTACAGGCAAAAAATCCAGTAAAATCAATGCTTCCGGGGTTTATCGAAGGAGCGGAGGGAACCGCTTCTCTCCTGAATGTCTCTCCAAAAATCGAGGGACGAGAATCAAAGTTAATATACGGAGCGGTATCGAAGTGGTTATAACGGCCCTGACTCGAAATCAGGTGTGCCCCTCAAAGGCACCGTGGGTTCGAATCCCACCCGCTCCGCCAATGGCGCTGTTTTGTGCGATTAATTCGCCAAAACAGCGCTTTTTACGCACTTTTTATTGCTGTTATCCTGGCAACGGCTTTGGCTATGGCGCGAAGTCGAGGCTGGTGACAAGCGTCTCGGCAGAGTTGAGCTTTGCCGTGTAGTCCAGATGCGAGTAAATGTTGGCCGTGGTCGAATAATCGCTGTGACCGAGCCACTCCTGTATATCCTTCATCTGGGCGCCGTGGGCGAGCAGCAAACTGGCGCAGCTGTGACGAAGGTCGTGGAAGCGTATGCGCCGCAAGCCGTGCCTGTCAAGCAGCTTCGGAAACGCCGCTGAGATGTAGTCCGGTTTTATCAGTACTCCCATCTCATCTACGCAGATGTAGCCGCGAAAGTCACGGCAGTAGCTGCCGCCGCACAGTTTCCTCTGCTTATTCTGCTGGTCTTGAAGATAGAGCAGCCGCTCTTTGAAAAGCGGCACGAGCGGCATCGTCCTCATGCTGGACTTGTTCTTCGTCCTGTCAGCAGCCACCATCACCTTTTTGCCGTCGATGCGGCACGTCGTCACGGTGTGGCGAATTGTGATGGTGTTGTTTTCAAAGTCTATGGCCTCCCACCTGAGACCCACCGCTTCGCTGCGGCGCAGGCCATAGAACGCACCGAACAGGATCGGCAGCTCCAGCTTAGTTCCTTTTGCCGCTACGAAAAGCTCATTCAGCTCGTCGCTGTTGTAGAAGTTCCCGACAAAGCGGTTTTTCTTCGGCAGCTCGACATGATCCGAGGGGTTGCTCGTAATCAGCTCCAGCTTCACCGCCATATCCAGCGCCTTGTGTATGTTGGCGTGGTAGTGTATGACGGTATTCGCGGAGACAGTCTTTATTTTCTCGTCATAAAACGCCTGTATATCACGCGGCTTCAGGGTTGAGAGCCTTATTCCGGTTTTCCTGAAATAAGGTACGGTAATGCTCTTGACCTTTTCCGAGTATGACGAAAATGTCACCGGCGAAACGGAGCGTTTGATAACGTCCAGCCAGCTCAGCATAAAGTCCGCAAACAGTACATCGCCAGTCAGCGATGTGACCGGGACAGCCACGGCCGGCGCTGTCGGTTTCGGCTCCCCGGCTGAATCTTTATAATTGAGGACGATATAGAAGTATCCGCGCTTTTCTTGCGTGTGTCCGGCTACCATATTGTGCCCTCCTTCCGAGTGAGACGTATTACCCGCCGTTGACTATACCAGTATAAACAGAGGCCTCGATATGCACAAGGATACGGCTATGCTCGAGAGAAAACTCTCAGATAGCTCAAGATATGTATTTTCGGGATTTTATAGGTACGTCCTACTTTACTATAGGAATCCAGTTAACTCAACCGTGTCACAATTCCAAATATTATGGCGATTACTATATAACAGGCCCTGTTACGGTCAGCAGCGGGGGCCGACTGCTGTTGACAAACGAGATGGATATGCCAACCACACCCTTAACAGTAACACTTAGCAATCCCATTACTGTTGAAAATAACGGACTTGTTGTTCTTGATGCTTATGCTAAGGATTATAACCGGAACATTGCCACTACCTACAAGATGGTTGACGGCTACGATGGCCCCGCGATAATTGTTGAAGAAGGCGGCACCCTCGCTGTAAATGCGGCGAAATTTGAAGGTACGGGCATTGAGGTAGACGGCGGCACTGTCATTGTCAACAAGGGCACATATTATGGCAGCTTGACTCCGTTTTCGTCATTAGCTGCTTCAGTTACTGGAGATGGATTATTCACTAACAATCTTGATACCTACACAGATGTGGAAACAACGGATGAACCCGTCATCGAAGTCAAAAGCGGCACGCTGGAACTCAGAGGCGGCGAATACACGGCGGGTACCAGTGTGCCTATTAAGGCGGCGGCCGAGCCGAACTCTACCTAGCCTGGAAGTGGATGGCCGACAGCTTGGGGGTTTGTTTCGGCTGCGAGATCAACAACCGCATGGGCCTCAGGCTCGCAATCGGCTCCTCGAGCAAGAACACGCCCTTCATCCTCCGCCAGCTCGGCCTGCTGAAATTTAAAGCTTGGGCGGAGCCTCTCCCGGGGCTCTGCTTTTTTCGCGCCCGGCGGGCTGCGCCTGAGAATATTTTGAGAATCGCTTGCCTTGCGCGTAAAAATCTGCTATACTTTTCTCAACACATGAGACGGAGGCGCATCATGGCCCTGCACTACCTCGAAACGGGAAGCACCGAGCCGGAGTTCAACCTGGCCTTTGAAGAGTACGTGCTCGAGAACAAGAGGGAGGGCGACTGGCTCATCCTATGGCAGAACGAGAGCTCGGTGATAATAGGCCTCAACCAGAACGTCTCCGAGGAGGTTGACGAGGCCTATGTCAGCTCGCACGGCATCCGCGTCGTCCGGCGCATGACCGGCGGCGGCGCGGTCTACCACGACCTTGGGAACCTCAACTACTCGTTCATCACCGAAGCCGGGAACACGGCGGAGCTGAGTATGCAGGCGCTGGCGAGGCCCGTCTGCTCCGCACTACGCTCGCTCGGGCTGAGGGCGGAGCTCTCCGGCAGGAACGACATCTGCATTGACGGTCGGAAGGTCTCCGGCACCGCCCAGAGGCTCAGTGGCGGCAGGGTGCTCCACCACGGCACGCTGCTGTTCGACACGGACGCGGACGTCCTCGCCTCGGCGCTCAGACCCAGGGCGGACAAGTTCGAATCCAAGGCCGCAAAATCCGTGCGCAGCCGGACGGGCAACATTCGGGACTTCCTCGGCGGGGACTTGGACGTGCACGGTTTTCGGCGTGCCATACTCGCGCAGCTGGCGCAGGGCGGGCTCGTGTGCGAGAGCCTGGGGCAGGAGGAGCTGGCACGGGTCGAGGAGCTCGCGAACGCAAAATACCGCAGCTGGGACTGGAACCGGGGCCGCTCGCCGGATTTCTCCTTCCGCGCTCGCCGGCGCTTCCCCGCCGGAAGTATAGAGGCGCAGCTCCAGCTCGTTGCTGGCAAGATAGAGGCCGCGGCCTTCGTCGGGGACTTCCTCTCCCTGCGGGACTGCTCGGAGCTCTGTGAGGCCCTCAGGGGCTGCCGCTTTGAGCCGGCTGAGTTCGCGGAGAGGCTGAGGGCCTTTCCGCTATACGAGTTTTTCGGAGGCATAGGCGCGGAGGAGCTCATGCTCATCATATTTGGGGGGGTTGAAAATGAAGGATCTCAGAAGGCTTGAGGAGATCTGGGCTGCCTATGTATACGAGGGCAGGCTCGACAGCTCCGTGCAGCCCGCCGTGGCCGAGTGCTGGAGAAAATGCCGCGAGGCTGGGGTGGACCCCAACGGCGGAATCGGCCGCAGGGTGGACGACGCCGTGTTCCGCTCCATCAGGGAAGCCAACAGCACCCTCATGGAGATCGCCCTGCCGATCATGCAGAGCGTCTTTGACATCGTCCGGCGCACGGGCTTTCTCATGGTGCTCACCGACAGCGCGGGCTACGTGCTCGAGACCATGGGCGACGAGTCCATCATGGAGCGGACCGAGGATCTGCGCTTTGTGCCGGGGGCGCTCTGGTCTAACCTCAGCGTGGGCACGAACGCCATAAGCGTCGCCCTCGACTGCGACACGCCCATACAGATGGTCGGGCCGGAGCACTACTGCCGCACGCACCACAGCTGGACCTGCTCCGCGGCGCCCATCCACGGCATCAACGGCGAGGTCATCGGATGCTTCAATATGTCCGGCGACGCCTCCGGCGTCCACGACCACACCCTGGCCGTCGTGCTCGCCGCCGTCTACGGCATCGAGGGCAAGCTCTCGCTGCTGCACAACGCCGAGATCATGCGCGCCGCCCTCGAGGGCAGCGCCGACGGCATCGTCTTGCTCGGCCAGGACGACTACAGGGCCATCTGGATGAACAGCGCCGCCGGCAGGCTGCTTGGGCTCAGCCTCGAGGAGCTCAAGGGCCGCGACTTCCGCAGGCTCATGCCCGACATCGGCTGGGACGCCATGGACTGGCGCCGGGGCAGCCGCTGCTTCTCCGACGACACCAGGCTCATCAGCGGCGATGACCTGCTGCACTGTTCTGCCTCCGTCAGCCCCTCCATGGACTACGACGTGCGCACCCTCTGCGTCACGCTCAAAAAGCAAAAGCACCTCCTCGACTCCGTGAACAAGGTCAGCGGAAACCGGGCCATCTACACCTTCCAGGACATCTACACCCGCGACCCGGCGATGAAAAAGACCATCGCCCTCGCGAGGCGCTACGCCCAATACGACGGCAACATACTCATCGAGGGCGAGTCCGGCACCGGCAAGGAGCTCTTCGCCCAGTCCATGCACAACGAGGGCAGCCGCTCCGAGGGCCCCTTTGTCGCCATCAACTGCGCCTCCATCCCCCGTGACCTGCTCGAGCGTGAGCTCTTCGGCTACGAGGCCGGCACCTTCCCCGGAGCCCATTCCGGCGAGGGCAACCCCGGCCGCTTCGAGCTCGCCAACCACGGAACCCTCTTCCTCGACGAGATCGGCGAGCTGCCCATCGAGTTCCAGTCCAAGCTCCTGCGCGCCGTTGAGACCCACAGGATAACCAGGGTCGGCGGCAGCCAGGAGATAGACCTCGACATCCGGATAATCGCCTCGACCAACCGCAAGCTGGAGCAGCTTGCCGTCGAGGGAGGCTTCCGCCAGGACCTCTACTTCCGCCTCAACGTGCTCAAGCTCGAGATACCGCCCCTCAGGGAGCGGCCCGGGGACATCGGCCTGTGCGCCGGGCACTTCCTGGAGCGCCTCAACAAGATGTCGCCCGAGCCGGAGCGCAGCATGGCGCCGGAGTTCCTCTCCGGGCTCATGGAATACGACTGGCCCGGCAACGTGCGTGAGCTGCAGAACACCATCGAGCGCGCCTACTACTCCACGACCGGCGCCCTGCTCGACGCGCAGAGCCTCAGGCTCTCCCTCTGCCCCAGCTCCAAGCCCCCCGCCGAGCCCGCCAGCGAGGCCGGCGAGCTGCTCTCCGCCCTCACCCTCTCCGGCGGCAGCGTTGAGGACGCCGCCAGGCGCCTCGGCATGAGCCGTGCGACCCTATACAGGAAAATCAAGCGCTGCGGCATTGATGTGAAAAGTATGAGGTAATTCTCAGCTGTTTGATACAAATTGATAATATTCTCAAGAATACGAGACGAACTCCCGGGGTTCGTCTCGTTTTTTATGTCATTATTCTCACAATTTATGAAAATGGACCTAAATCACGGCGTAGAGTTTGTCTCTGATGCTGAAATGTGGAAATTTCTCCTTCTGCTCTTGAGAATATTGAGACAGTAGTGTATACTCAAAGTGGATTTGGAAAGAAGTTATCACGGAGGTGAGAATTTGAAGAAATTCATCGTTGAATTCGGGATGGGGACGGACTTTCATGGCCAGGATGTCACCAAGGCTGCGAAGAAGGCGGTGAAGGATGCGGTGTCGCGCAGCTGCCTGTGCGGGCTCGATGAGGTGCTGGGTCTGACGGACTTCACGAGGCAGGTGCGGATACTGGCGACGGTGGCGGTCTCGCGGCCGGAGGAGGTGGACTGTGCCGAGGTGGCCTCGGCGCTGCCCGTCGGCACGGTCGAGGTGAGGCCGGTGAAGGGCGGTCTCACGGTCGATGGGCTGTGCATCGAGGCCTTCGGCGACAGGGACTGCAGCATCGAGGCGGCGCTGGCCGCCGTTGAAGTATTCATCACTGAATAAAGGAGGTCAAAAATGGCGATCAGCAAAGAGCAAATGAAGGACATGTATGTGAAGATGCGCCGCATACGGGACTTCGAGAGCACGGCTGCGCGGCTGTTTGCAGAGGGCAAGATACCCGGCTTCGTCCACCTGTACCTGGGCGAGGAGGCGATAGCGCCCGCCGTCTGCGAATGCCTGCGCGACGACGACTTCATCACCAGCACGCACAGGGGCCACGGCCACATCATTGCCAAGGGCGGCGACCTCAACCTCATGATGGCTGAGCTCTTCGGCAGGGAGACAGGCTACTGCAAGGGCAAGGGCGGCTCCATGCACATCGCGGACAGGGACAAGGGCATCCTCGGCGCCAACGGCATCGTCGGCGCGGGACACTGCATCTCCACGGGCGCGGGCCTCTCCGCCAAGATACGCGGCACGGATCAGGTCTGCGTCTGCTTCTTCGGTGACGGCTCCACGAACCAGGGCACCTTCCACGAGTCGCTCAACATGGCCTCCATCTGGAAGCTGCCCATCATCTTCGTATGCGAGAACAACCACTACGGCATTTCGATGAGCCAGGACAGGCACCAGGCCATAAAGGACGTCGCAGACCGCGGCGCGGCCTACAACATCCCCGGCATCGCGGTTGACGGCAACGACCCCCTGGCCGTCTACGAGGCGGCCGCCGAGGCCGTGGCAAGGGCGCGGGCCGGCAAGGGCCCGACGCTGCTCGAGTGCAAGACCTACCGCCAGCGCGGCCACTTCGAGGGCGACCCCGCGACCTACAAGCCCAAGGAGGAGCAGGCCTCCTGGATGGAAAAGGACCCCCTGCCGCGCTTTGCGGCCTTCCTCGTGGACAACGGCGTCTGCTCCGCCGACGAGGTGGCAGCGATAGACGCCCAGGTGGCCAAAGAAGTGGAGGACGCCATCGCCTTTGCCGACGCCCAGCCCATACCGAGCCTGGAGAGCGCGGTCGTGGACGTCTATTCCGACATAGTTGAGGAGGTGCGCGAGAGATGACGATGATGACTTACGGCGAGGCCATCCGGGAGGGCATGAGCATCCGGATGCGCGAGAACCCGAACGTGGTCCTGTTCGGCGAGGACGTCGGCGCCTTCGGCGGCTGCTTTGGAGTCTCTGCGGGTATGTTTGACGAATTCGGCCCGGAGCGGGTGCGGGACACGCCCATCTCCGAGGGCGCCATCATAGGCTGCGCGGTCGGCGCGGCGGCAACGGGCCTGCGGCCCATAGCCGAGCTCATGTTCTGCGACTTCCTCACGGTCGGTATGGACCAGCTCGTGAACCAGGCGGCGAAGATGCGCTATATGTTCGGCGGCAAGATCTCCATGCCCATGGTTGTGCGCTTGCCCGCGGGTGCGGGCACGGGCGCCGCAGCGCAGCACTCGCAGAGCCTCGAGGCCTGGCTGACCCACGTCCCCGGCCTCAAGGTCGTCTACCCCTCCTGCGCACAGGACGCCCTGGGCCTCATGCTCGCGGCCATAGACGACGAGGACCCCGTTATGTACTTCGAGCAGAAAACGCTCTTCGGCGTCAAGGGTGAGGTCACGAGCCTCGAACCCATCCCCCTGGGCAAGGGCCGTGTGGCGAGGCCCGGCTCCGACCTCTCCATCATCACATATGGCAAGCAGGTATACGACGCGCTGGAGGCCGCCGACAAGCTCGCCGGCGAGGGAGTGGACGTCGAGGTCATCGACCTGCGCAGCCTATACCCGCTGGACAAGGAGCTTATCGGCGAGACCATCGCCAAGACGCACAAGGCCATCGTCATCACCGAGGAGGTCAAGCGCGGCGGCTACGGCGGCGAGATAAGCGCGATAATCGGCGAGGAGTTCTTCGACTACCTCGACGCGCCCGTAATCCGCATCGGAGCGCTGGACACACCGGTGCCCTTCGCCCCGAATCTTGAGCAGTACTACATACCCAACGCCCAGGACATCCTGGTCGCGGCGAAGAAGCTGTTCTAAGGCAGGCAAGGCGAGGCCCGCAGGCGCTCACTGGGTACCTGCGGGCCGTTTTTTGAGAGGTGCTGCGTATGAAAAGGACCATCGGCGTCATTGCCAACCCCGCGTCCGGTAAGGACATTCGCCGCCTCGTCTCCTATGCGACGACGATAGACAACAACGAAAAGGTGAACATCTGCAAACGGATAGTGCTCGCGGCCCAGGGCCTGGGCATAGAGCGTGTACTGTTCATGCCCGAGACCTTCATGATAGGCTGGGCGGTGCGCGAGGGGCTCGAGAGCGACGGCGTGCTCAGGGCCGAGGTCGGGCTGCTGGACTTTGAGATCGAGGCGACCCAGGAGGACACGACTCGGGCGGCGCGTATGTTTGAGCAGATGGGGGTCGGCTGCGTGGTAGTCCTCGGCGGCGACGGCACGAGCCGCGCCGCGGCCAAGGGCATAGACAGCGTGCCGCTGTTGTCTGTATCCACCGGTACGAACAACGTTTACCCGACGCTCATGGAGGGCACGGTGGCCGGCATGGCCGCAGCCTCGGCTGCGCTCATGCCAGAGCCATATGCCTGCTGCATACGCGACAAGCGCATAGAGGTCAGGGTGAACGGCCGGCTGCGCGACATCGCGCTCATAGACGCCGTCGTCTCCGACGACTTTTTCGCGGGCGCGAGGGCCATCTGGGACGCGGAGCGGATGCGGCTGATAGTGGCCTCGCGCTGCCACCCGGCGACGATAGGTTTTTCCGCTGTGGCGGGTGTCTGCGGACAGGTAGAGGACACGGAGGACAGAGCCCTGGCTGTCGAGCTCGGAGGCGGGGGCGCGGGCAGCGTGGTGGCGCCCATAGCCGCGGGCGTGCTCACCGAGGTGCGCATCTCCGGCGTCCACGAGCTGAGGCTCGGCCAGGAGTTTGGCTTCACCGCCGCGCAGCGGCACATGATCGCCCTGGACGGCGAGCGCGAGCTGCGCGTTGACCCCGGCAACGAGGTCAGCTTCAGCGTACACAGGAACGGCCCCTGGCGGGTGCTGCCCAGAGCCGCGCTCAGCGAGGCCGTAAGGCTCGGCATGTTCCGGCAGAAGAAGGAGGGATCTTAAATGGCAAAACTCGTAGTGATGCCGAAGCTCGGCCTCACGATGACGGAGGGCGCGGTCAGCCGCTGGCTCAAGGCCGAGGGCGAGGCCGTCAGGGAAGGCGAGCCGCTCTTCGAGGTCGAGACCGACAAGCTCACGAACACCATAGAGGCCACGGCCTCGGGCACACTTTTGAAGATACTGGCGAAGGAGGGAGAGACCCTACCCTGCCTGGCCGGCGTGGCCGTCATAGGTGAGGCGGGCGAGGACATTTCCCCGCTCCTGCCCGGCGCGCCTGAGGCCGGGCCGGCACCCGGTCCTGAGGCGGCCGCGCCCAAGCCCGCCCCGGCGCCGAAGCCGCCCGCCGGCAGGGTCGTGGCCTCGCCTGCGGCCAAGAAGCTCGCAAGGGAGCTCGGCGTGGAGCTGGCCGAGGTGCCCGGCACCGGCCCCGGCGGCAGGATAACGGAGGAGGACGTCAAAAAGTTCAAGGCTGCGCCGCCCCCGCCGCCCGCAGAGCCCGGCCCCAAGGCCAGCCCGCTCGCCGCCAAGGCCGCGGCCGAGCTCGGCCTCGAGCTGAAGGACGTCCCACACAAGGGCGGGCGCATCCTCGCCGCCGACATCCTCGCCGCCGCATCCAGGGGCGCCGCGCCGGAAGCCCAGCCGCGTGAGGAGACCAAGCCCATGACCGGTATGCGCCGCGCCATAGCCAGGAATATGCACAACAGCCACATGACCAGCCCCACCGTCAGCTTCAACCTCGGCTGCGACGTCTCCGAGCTTGCGAAGTTCCGGCAGAGGCTCAAGGCTGAGGACATAAAGGTCAGCTACACCGACATCCTCGTGAAGCTGACGGCTCTGGCCCTGCGCGAGTTCCCGCTGCTCAACTGCTCTGTGGACGGGGACAATATCATCTACAAGAACTACGTGAACATCGGCGTCGCCGTGGCGCTGGATAACGGCCTTGTCGTGCCGAACGTGCCGGACGCCGACATGAAGAGCCTGCGTGAGATCTCCGCCGAAGTGAAGGAGCTGGCCAATCTCGCACGCACGGGCGGCCTGCCCATGGACAGGCTCAAGGGCGGCACCTTCACGATAACCAACCTGGGTATGTACGGCATAGAGAGCTTCACGCCGATAATCAACCAGCCCGAGGTGGCCATTCTGGGTGTCAACACGATAGAGGACAAGGTGGTGGTCGTGGACGGCGAGATTTGCGTGCGGCCCATACTCAACCTCTCACTGACGGCGGACCACAGGGTCGTGGACGGTTCGGTGGCGGCGCAGTTCCTGCAGAGGCTCAAGAAGCTCATAGAGTGCCCGGCGCTGGCGCTGGCATAGGAGGCGCGTATGGCAAAGGAGATTGTAATGCCGAAGCTCGGCCTGACCATGACCGAGGGCACGATAGAAAGCTGGTACAAGAAGGAGGGCGAGGCGGTGCAGGAGGGCGAGAAGCTCTTCTCCGTCTCGACGGACAAGCTGACGAACGACGTGGAGGCCACTGCCTCCGGCGTGCTGCTGAGGGTACTTGTCGCCGCGGGCGGGACGGTGCCCTGCCTGACGCCTGTGGCTGTCATAGGCGCGGAGGGCGAGAGCTATACCGCCTCCGCCCCCGCCGCGGCCCCGGCCAAGGCGGAGGAAAAGCCCGCCGAGGGCGGCGGAGTGCTGGTCATCGGCGGCGGGCCGGGCGGCTACGTCGCGGCAATAAGGGCGGCGCAGCTCGGCGCCAAGGTCACGCTCGCAGAGCGCGCTCAGATAGGCGGCACCTGCCTGAACCGCGGCTGCATGCCCACAAAGGCCCTGCTGCACAGCTCCGAGGTCTACGAGCTTGCGACGAAGTCCGAGAGCATAGGCATAATTGGCCGCGACGTGGCCGTGGACTGGGCACGCGTGCAGCAAAACCGTCAGAGCGTCTCAGACAAGCTGACCGGCGGCGTCCGGGCCCTCATGCGCGCGAACAAGGTCACGGTGCTCGAGGGCGAGGCCAGCTTCACCGGACCGATGACTGTCCGCGTGGGCGACAAGACCCTGAGCCCCGAGAAGATAATCATCGCCGCGGGCTCAAAGCCCATCATGCCCGGCATCCCCGGACTGCGCGAGTGCCCGGCCTGCATAGACTCCACGGCCTGCCTGACGCTCGACCACATCCCCGAGAGCCTCGTCGTCATCGGCGGCGGCGTCATCGGCATGGAGCTTGGCAGCGTCTACCGCCGCTTCGGCGCAAAGGTCACGGTGCTGGAGCTTCAGCCGCGCATACTCCCGCAGATGGACGGCGAATTGGCCGAGCTCGCAAAGGCGCAGCTCATCTCCGAGGGCATGGACGTGCGCACCGGCGCGCGGGTCACGAGCGTGGACACCACGGCAAAGGGCGCGGCGGTGCACGCGGAGATAGACGGCCGCGACAACGTGTTCGAGGCCGAGAAGGTCCTCGTCTGCGTCGGCAGGAGCCCGAACCTCGAGCCGCTGCGCCTCGAGAAGGCCGGGATAGCCGTGGAGGACGGCTTCATAAAGGTGGACGCGCACCTCGAGACCAGCGTCAAGGGCGTTTACGCCGTCGGCGACTGCTCCGGCAGGCTCATGCTGGCCCACGCGGCCATGGCGATGGGCGAGGCCGCGGCGGAGAACGCCATGGGCGGCGACGCGGGCTTTGACGCGGACATGAGCCCCGCCTGCGCCTACGTCGGCCCCGAGATAGCGGGCGTCGGCTACACCGAGGAGCGCGCCAAGGAGCTGGGCATAGAGTACATCGTCGGCCGCTTCCCGACCAGCGCCAACGGCCGAAGTCTGGTCGCCGGCTGCACGGGCGGCATGATAAAGGTCCTGGCCGGGCCGAAGTTCGGCGAGATCCTGGGCGTGCATATCCTCGCGCCGAGCGCGACGGAGCTCATCGAGGAGGCCGCGCTGGCGATAAGGCTCGAGGCCACGCTCGACGAGTTCACGGAAACCATACACTGCCACCCGACGGTGGCCGAGGCGCTGCGCGAGGCGGCGCTGGCGGCGCAGAAGCGTGCGATACATATCCCGAACAAGAAGTGAAAGGAGGCACAGAGATGCTGAACGCGGCGTTCATATTCATAGCTCCGGGCGCAGACCCGGCAAAGGACCGCGGGCTTGTCGAGACCCCGTCGGTGCGGCTGACGAGCATAGGCGTATCGACCTACGAGCAGGGCGCCGCCGCGGCGGCCGAGATGGCGGAAGCTGGCTGCGGCGCGATAGAACTCTGCGGCGGCTTTGGCATAAGGGGTACCTGGCTGGTGGAGCAGGCGGTAAACGGCAAAGCCCGCGTCGGCGCCGTCCGCTTTGACCTCCACCCCGGCCTCGACAACAAAAGCGGCGACGAGCTGTTCTAACCCCGCCGCCGGAAAACAAAAAAGCCTTGAAACGGAAGTGAACCGCCCCAGATTGTGCGGACAGTACAAAAAGCCTCAATGTAGGGAAATATGAAGTTTTAAGCGGAGTGGCGCAGCGTGAGCGGCGCCACTCCAGTTTTTAGCTGGATGTGCTCGTGGTTGTAAAAATCGATTTAGCGGTCAATCATCTCAGCGCATGGCCAGGCGGATGGTGTCCAGCACCAGATTTACCGTCTGCTGTGTTCCGGTCTTGTAGGCAACGATGCTGTTGTCGTAGAGATCGACAGGTACAGTACACCCTGCTTGGTGTGGATGTAGGAGAACCCTGGATGTCCTGCGGCGTCTCCAGATGCTCCCGACAAACCAGCTCCACCTCATCGCTGTACCGATCCAGCCTGCGGCATGCCTCACGGCATTCAGCCGACAGCGGTTGCTGAATCAGTTCTGTGTTGCCGACGGCGGCAAGCAGATCGGAAACAGTACCTTCAAACTGACCGTGCTCAAAAAGAAAATCCACGACCTTGAATACAAAATCGGGGATCCGTTCTTTACGCAGATCGTCGGCGCTGAGTTCCTCGGTGATTTCCCATTTCACGCCGTGCATCTGCATTTTCAGTTTTTTCTCTTCAACATCACGCCCGGTGATGCAGAGTGTGGTATTGTCTCCGAACCGGTCATCCTTACGCAGAATCATGACGGTATCCGCCACGCCCATGATTCCCGTTGAGCCGGTCATGTCGTTGAAGATATTGCCGCCGTCCCGTTCCTTGCGGGTGTGGTGTACGACGAAGATACAGATGCCGTGGTTATCTGCGATCTTCTTCAGAGCGGATAGGTCCTTGTAGTCCTGCGCGTAAGCATTGACCTTTGCGGAAACGTTGTCCCTTACCATCTGAAGAGTATCGATGAAGAGCAGCCTCGTGGAAGGGTAATCCTTCAATACATCCTCGATTTGGCTTTCCAGTTCAGCACCGAGCCGACCGCAGGAAAAGCCGAAATGCAGGTTGTCCGGCGGATTGTCTGTCAGGTCCTGCATACGCTGCTGGACGCGCCACTCCCGATCCTCCAATGCGAGATATACGACGTCTGTCTTTCTGGTGGGGAGGCCCCATACCGGTTCGCCCTTGCTGATCTGAAGGCACATCCACAGCACCATCCAGCTTTTACCGATTTTTGAGTCACCGGCCATGATTGCAAGACCGTCTGAGAGAACGCCGTCGATAAGCATTTTCGGATGCTCAAGGGGCTTGTAATACAGGGTCTCTGCATCAATAAGCTTTATCTTTCCTATCCTTTTCCACCTCCTTTCTTGAGGAAGTTGTTTTCTTCTTTTTCATGATTTTTCTCCTTTCACTCCCAAATTTGTGGGAGCAGTTATCATATAATAGTTCCGCCGTTTAACCTGAATGGCGTTCCTATCCGAGGATCTCTCCGACGTTGTCTCGCTCCGTCTGGATCCAACAGACATTGTGGCAAGAATACATATCTCATTCAGCCGGTCATTTGCTTTTGGAAAATAGGAATTTTCTATTCCGCATTTTCTAAAGCGATTATAATGACCGATTGACAATTTAGCAATAGTTTTGTATAATGTTTATTAGCGTGATGTTGATTATCCAAAACCGCGCAAATCTATATTTTCCAAAAAGGCGGCAGCAAAATGGAAAAAGATTATTCCGAATATCAGCATACCAAATATGATATATATCGCGCTCGTCGTTCCAATCGGAAGGACGTTATTCTTGATTACTTTGTCAATAAAGCTTCCTTCTCTCCTGAGGATAAAACAATTCGGATTGTGGTAGATTCTTATAATGAGTTCGATGCTATGCAGGATTATATCAACGAGGTGAAAGAAGCCCAGGCTGCGCGTGAGGGTCGCACTTATACTCCTTTTGAGGTTGATACTGATTCCGCAGAATGGCAGGAGAACCTGGAAGATAGCCAAAAGATGATTGACCTTCTGAGAGAGAAGTATAATATTGTTTCCCTCGGAAGATTTGAGAGTTCAGATTCCGAAGAAGAATTCCATTTTGTATCACCGATGATTAATGTTTTAAGCGGTTCTTATATCGATTTGAGTTATGGTGAAGGAATCCTTGATTTTATCTATGCGGATTTTGTGACTCCCCTTAAAGACGCACTGAGAGTAATCAACTTATGGGAAGCATTGGGGAAGCAATATCATGAAGAAAAAATAAAATCCGGTGAGGTGGAAGAGCCCGTTATTACTCATGAACCGGGAAAAATCTATAGTAAGTCACAAGAAATCGTTGATGATTTTTATGATTACGAGTCCACTTTTGGCGATATAGAAGACGTGGCATACGCATCCCTTTACTCTGCAATATGCCCGCCGATCTTTAAAGGACCGTTCAGCGGTAAGAAAAACCGGCTGCGATGGTACGGGAACTATCTTCTGGAATTGCAGAAAGAGTTCAAAGAGCTTATTGAGTTCTGCTATGACGAAGATTATCATCCTGAAATATTAGGACACCTCTATCCCAGTGAGCGCCTTGCAATATACCGCCAGGCACACGACCTTCCGACATTTTTCGACCGTCGTGAAGAATTGTCCATTTCAAGAAATGTCATGGGCGGACATGAAATGCCCTTCGGAATGACTACCGATGAACTTGTTTCCTACATTAAAAAAATGAATCTGACTCCGAACAAAGAGCAAGAAGCATTTGCGGAAGAAATCGGTATGCCGGTACGAACATTGATGATTCATCTCCAGCATCCGTTTTTTATTAGCGTAAAATATGATTTCAGCTCGATATCTCAGATACTTGAGCTGGAATTTACAAAAATGCTGGAGCAAAATGTCCGATTCCGTAAGTGTAAGCGCTGCGGTAAGTATTTCATTATGAAGGGCAACTATGACACTAATTACTGTGACCGTATTGCCGAAGGCGAAACCCGTACATGCCAGGAACTGGCAGCAATAGAAAACTACCGGGCAAAGATTGCGGATAACAAAGCTATCCCAATCTACAACAAGTATTACAAGAGATACGCCGCACGTGTAAAAGTCCGTCAGATCAAAGAGGACGATTTCAAAAAGTGGAAATATCAGGCGATGTCCAAGCGTGATGAATGCTCCGACGGGAAAATCACCCCCGAGGAGTTCACCGAATGGATGGAAGCTGCCTTCCCGAACAGAAAGCCCAAAAAATGAAAATATCCCTCCCGTGAGAAGCTTCAATGCTCCGCACAGGAGGGATTTTCACATATTCAGTTTATTGTAATATAGGCACTCCGCAGTCTAAAAGATATTGATATATCGCATCATAGAAGAGGAAAAGGAGACAGACACTATGAAAACACGCGAAGAACTTAATGCTCTCAAGAAAGAGGTTGAAGCGCTGAATCAGAAGCTCGCGGAGCTGACCGAGGAAGAACTGACACAGATCGCAGGTGGTATCAGCGGTATTTCCATGGCGGAAGGTACGGCCGGAGCGTATGGAGGATCAGACGATTCCGGAAAAACAACGACGGCTACCGGAGAAATAGTTGACGATTGTTCAATGGGAGTGGCTATACCCATGTCCTGGCCAAATAGTCGCTTGTATCTTGGAAAAACGATACTGATCAATTATGGCGGAATGACGGTGCTTGCAAAAATAAATGACATAGGCGCTCTGATCGGCAGAGATCTTGATTTGCAGCCGGGTGTTTTCAGGTCTTTTGAATTTAAATCCTGTGCAGACTGGGGCATTCGTTCGATCAGTTATCGCGTTTTATAGTATATTGCTGACACGCAAAAGATTTCATCGTCGGAAAGACTTTGAGGCCATGTTATAAGCTTACTTTTCAAGGTTCCGTTGCAAAATGCAGATTTTACAGCGGAACCTTTTTGGCAAGGCTTTGCCATAAATGCCGTAAAATCTTTCTGTCAAAAGAAATACACGCTTTACCTATTCTCGTGATAGACTTCTTTCCAACGAGATCAGCGTATTTGAGTGTTACTGCCATGCTGCAGTCCTTTTGCTGTGATACAGAGTGAGAAGTGTTTTTGTTTCTCCGCTGTATCTCAGGATAGAATTGAGCGACGGAGAGCTAAATAATTTTTATACATGGCCTGATAGGATCTCCCGCTTTCGGGAGTCGGTGTGTAAACACGGCTGATCCGGCCGCTCATGCCTCTGGCAGCGGAGGGAACATCCGGATACAGCCCGGCAGACGCCGCAGCATAGATGGCCGAACCGAGGGCTACGGTCTGTTTTTCGGCGCACACTTTCAGGTCACAGTTCAGAATATCCGCGTAGATCTGCATCAGGAACGGATTTTTCCACGACATCCCTCCGGAACAGATGATCTCGCGAATGGGAACGCCATGCGCTTTGATATGCTCAATAATTGCTTTGGCTCCAAAGGCGGAGCCCTCGATGAGACAACGATAGACCTGCTCCGGTTTCGTGGACAGGGAAAAGCCGCTTATGACACCGGTGAGGCTCAGATCGATCGGCACAGACTTGCTGCCGTTGAACCACGCGAGACACAGAAGCCGCTCATCGGGGCCGCTTCTTTCGGCCAGCCGGGAAAGGTATTCGTGGACGCTGATCCCTTCTTCCTTTGCTTTTCGCTCACAGGAACCCGGAAGAGCATTTTCCATATACCATTGCAGCATATCCCCCGTGCCGGGCTGCCCTGCGGCATGACACAGAAGCCCCCGGTATATACTGTCGGGCATGCTGGCACAGATGCCTTCAACGGGTGTATCCCGTTCATCCAGAAGCATGAACGAGGTAGAAGTGCCCAGAACCATCATCAGTACGCCTGCCTCGCAGATCCCGGACCCGGGGATACCGGCATAGCCGTCCATTTGGGCGGCGGTGATTACGGTGCCGGGTGCAAGGCCGGTGAGGGCGGCCATAGTTTCAGAAACTTCAGCGGCTGCTTCACCGGGAAAGCAGATGCACTGACTGCGGCCGGTCATTTTGGCGTAATATCCCGAACCGAAGCCGCGCTCTGCCGCATCGAAATATTCCTCCGGAGGAAAGCCGCTCGCCTCTGACCACATGGCCTTGCAGGCAAGGAACGTTCTGCTGCGGATTTCCTGCCCGGCGAGGAGACTGACGATCCAGTCTCCCAGCTCCAAAAAGGTATCGGTGGCATCAAACAGCTGCCTGTCTTCCCGAAAACATTCCAGAACCTTGGATACGAAAAACTCCGCCCCGATCTCTCCGCCCACCGAATCCAGCCAAGGAAGCCGGAATTCTCTGGCCGCGCGGGTCAGGTCTGCCGCCTCTTTGAAAGCGGCATGATGCTTCCACATTTTGGGCCAGGCGTGGATGCGGGCTTTGTATTCTTCTTTTTTGCACAGAGGAACACACTCTTTGTCCACTGCTAATACCGTGCTTGCCGTGGCGTCAACGCCCACAGCCGCTACAGCTTCGGGGTCAACGCAGCTCTTTGCAAAAAGCTCCCGCAGAACGAAAACCAGTGCCTCACGGTAATCGTCCGGGTCTTGCAGGCACCACTTTTCAGACAGGCCCGGCAGATCTTTACATGGGGCGGTGATGATGGCATGGGGATAGGCATACTCCGCCTCACAAAGCACGGAGCCGTCCCTGCTGCCCGCAAGAATTCCCCGGCAGGACAAGGATCCAAAGTCCAGTCCTATCACATAAGGGCCTCGTTTATTTTTCTCCGCTGTCATAGAACCCCCGATTTTCTTTTCCTATGAAATGAAATGAGAAATACGTTGCTCCGATTTTGAAATCACTCAAAACTGGAGCTGTTTTTATAAAATGGCGTTTTGGCCTGTCAGCGTTTTCTGGAGCTCGTGCGCAGGGAGCTGATGCACGCTGTAGCCGCATCGGCTGCACAGAGCGGCTGCCGTACCCGCGGCCTGACCGACGGCCATGGCGGTAGCCTGCACGCGAATGCTCGCATGGGCAGCGTCGTCTGCGGAAATAGCGCGCCCGCAGACTATTACATTGTCTGCTTCCGGGGAGATCAGAGATCTGTACGGAATGTATCCCGCCTCGGAGAGCTCCTGAAGAACCTGAGAGCTTCCGTCTGCACAGTGCATATCAATGGGATGGGCGTTTCTGGCTACAGAGTCTTCAAAATGTTCGGCCCGCATAAGCTCGTCTCCGGTCAGCGTGTGCACGCCGACCAGATGCCGGCCCTCGCGTATTCCCGCGTTAACTGCGGAAGCGGAGATCGAGCAGTTTTTAAACTCCGGATATTTGTTTTTCAAAATATCGAGCAGCCTGAACATGTCCTCACGCATTTGAAATTCGGCAGTCATATAGTCCCGGGCGTTCAGTGAGGTCGAATTGCTGCGGGTGATGTTGACTGCCAGCCGGTCTCCACTCAGCATGGTGTTGAACCACGGACCGCCGAACTGAGGAGCTTTCTGCTCCGAATACAGACCGTCCAGATAATCGTGGATCTCCGTGTTGAGCGAGTGCGTGCCTTCTTTCCCCGTGTGATGGATACTGTCACGGAGCAAAGGGGTGGATGTGTCCACGCCGATAAGCTCAAAACACAGAGAAAGAGGCTGCGGGGTCTGACTGGTGCGCGTGGAAATCCCTGCCATGGAACAGATATTTCCGTTTCCGGTCGCATCAATAAAGTGTTTCCCGCGGATCTCAAACGGGCCCTCATTGCCGACAGCGCGAATCCCGGTTATCAGCTTCCCGTCTCTGAGCACCTCGGATACGAGAGAGTTGGTGTATACAACAACACCGGAATCCAGTACCATTCGCTGGGCGATCAGCTTGTAGTACTCCGTGTCAACGGAGATATGTCCTTTAGGCATTTCGGCAAAGGCAGCCCCGTGCCGCTCCATTTCCTGCTCAAACTCCCACGGTATGCCGCCAACGACCCGACTGCCGTTTTTGAAGAAGCCGCTGATCGGTACAACGAGTCCCGCGGTGGCTGTCCCGCCGAAAAACCCGAATCTCTCTATAAGTGCAGTACGGCATCCGAGTCTTGCCGCCGCCACAGCCGCGACCCAGCCAGAAGGCCCCCCGCCGCATACGATCACATCGTAAGACTCGGGAAGACCGGACGATTTTTCCACAAATGCCATGAAAGTTTCCTCCTGCACACTCAATTCGGAGATATTTATAGCACATTGAATATAATAAGTCAATTAAAACGTTCCAAATATAAATTACTTGCTATTATTCACTTTTTGTAGTTTAATTACTAAGAAGTGCACAGTCGCACCCGTTTCGGGCACGCGGCACGGATCAGCGCACAGGGAAAAATGTCACTTATTCATAAAAAGGCGGAAGCCCTTTTGTGCAAATTGCAGAAAAAGCAAAATAATATTGACTTTTGGAATGTTCCAAAAAAGAATTAAAACGAAAAGAGACTATACTATGGTGACAATTTGGGATGTTGCGGCGGATGCCGGCGTATCTAAGAGCACAGTATCGTTAGTTCTCAACAGCAGTCCTCTGGTAAAGGAGGAAACAAGGCGGCGGGTGATGAAGTCCATCAAGGCGCTGAACTATGTTCCGAACTACAGTGCCAGAAGTCTGATCCGGCGCAGCAACAACAGCATCGGGATCATCCATATGTCCCGCGGCGCCAGAAATACGGATCACCGCTACGAGTGGTCTTACAGCTCCGATTCTTTTACCCACGACGTGGAAGAAGGCGTGTTTCAGGCCATTGCCCAGCAGGATCTGGATCTGTCCGTTATGAAAGACCGGTATGATCTTTCTCATGACATTCACAATATTCCCGGAATCATCAGGAGCCGTCGGGTAGACGGCGCCATCTTCATCGGCGGCTTCGACGACGAGGATGTGGTGGAAGTGATCCGCGGGCTGGACATTCCCGCGGTGCTGGTCGTCTCTTCCTGGGCGGCGGACGGGGTGGATACGGTGTTCCACAGCTCCTATGAGGGCAGCCGTCTGGCCTTTAAGAAGCTCATCGAGACGGGACACAAGCGCATTTGTCTGTTAAACTGTCCCAAAAGCTATTTCCGCGTGTGGCCCGAGCGTGTTCGCGGTGTTCGGGATGCGGCGGCAGAATGCGGGTATGCGCTGGATGAGAGGCTTCTTTTGTCGGCGGAAAAAAATACGCCGCAGAGCGGTTACATGGCTTTCAAAGAACTTCTGAACTCCGGACTGATGCCGGATGCGGTGCTCACAGCGAACAACGAGATGGCCATGGGTCTTCAGCGTTGTCTGTATGAGCTGAACATTCGAATTCCGGAGGATATATCCGTAATCTGCTACGAAGACTCCAGCTTTTGCGGCAATGCGTCACCGGCCCTGAGCGCCGTGAACGTCGAAAAGGAACTGATCGGAAAAACGGCATTTCAATTCCTGCTTAACCGCATCAATGACCCGCAGCATCCGATCCAGACCTTTACCTCCGCGCCCCATCTCATTATGAGAGAGAGCCTCCTTGACCGAAGACAGCTCCCCGTTCCCTGAAAACCTCAAGGGAGTGTTTGAGGCTTGGAACGCTCCAAATATTTCCCTTGTATATTGGAAGGTTTAACCATCTGATAATGTATAATTTGAGAAAGAAGGGTCACAATGAAAAAAGCACTCGCACTGGTTCTGGCTCTCTGCATGATCGCAGCCCTCTGCGCATGCGGCCAGCAGGCTGCTCCTGCAGCCCCCGCAGCTGAGTCCGAAGGCAAGAAGCCCGAGGACTACGTTGGCACCATCCGCCTCTGGAGCGTCTGGGACGAAGACAGCGGCGCAGCCTCCTGGGTAGAAGAGTTCAACAAGGTTTACCCCAACATCACTTTGGACATCCACAAGTTTTCCAACAGCGGCGACGGTAACGTGCAGCTCGACACCGCCCTCATCGCCGGCGAGGTTGACATTTGCATGAGCTTCGCAGCCGGTAAGCTGGAAGAGCGTGCCACTGCCGGCCTGTTCTACCCCCTGGATGACTTCCTGGCCGAAGCCGGCCTGGACAGCGTTGAAAACTGGGGTCTGGAAGACAACTACGGCGGCAAGATCGTTGCTATCCCCATGGGCGGCAACAATGACCACGTCATCATCAACAAGGATCTGTGGGATGCTGCCGGCCTCGGCGAAATCCCCACCTCTTGGACGATCGACGAGTACTACGATGCAGCCCGCGCCATGAACAAGGTCGCAGCTGACGGCACCGTTGAGGTCTACGGCTGCTCCAACTTCCACTCCATCTACTACTGGTCCATCTTGGCCCGCGGCTTCCTGGGCGATGACTACTACTACACCAAGGATGAAGCCGGCAACCTCGTCAGCAACATCACCAATCAGGCATTTGTCGACGCCTTCAACGTGAACTACAACGCCGATATCGTTGAGAAGATCCAGTATCCTCTGATCACCTACCGCGATGAGGGCATTCAGGCTTACACTCCCTTCATGGAAGGCAAGGTCGCCATGTGCGTGATGACCAACGCCATGACCCGCCGCATCGCCAATACCGATGAGTACACCTTCGACTTCCCCATCACCTACGCTCCCATCCCCACCCTTTACGAGGATCAGGAAGTGAACTACTGCGACGGTATCTACTACTTCATGCATCTGTCCATCGCCAACAGCTGCCCGGATCCTGAGCTGGCATGGCAGTTCGTCAAGTGGTTCAGCACGGAAGGCAGTGCATACTACAGCACCGTCGGCCATATGCCCACCTACAAGAATGTTGACAGAGACTCCATCGTGTCCATCGCCTTCGGCAGCGAAGAGGCCGCCGCAGAGCTCATCGATGTGGAAGCCTACAAGAGAGTCGTTCTCAACTATGACGGCCCCACCTACATCGAGCATGAGTATCTTGGTGCCAGCGAGATCAGCAATGTTCTCAACACCGTCACCATGGACGTGTACCGCGGCAACATGACCATCGAGGAAGGCTTCGAGGCCATGAAGGCTCAGATGGATGCTGCTATTGCAGACGCCAAATAAATAACAGCACTTTACGTTAATCTCATGGGCCCAGCTTTATGCTGGGCCTATGTTTAGAAATGAGAGGTCCTTTTTATGCAGAAACGAAGAGATACTTTGACAGCGTGGCTGTTCCTTGCGCCGGTTCTTTTGCTGTTTTTTACCTTCATTGCTTACCCCATCGTCTTTTCAGGCGCCCTGTCGCTGACCGAGTGGAACTTCGTTTCCGGCCTTTCCGGGATCGAATTCGTCGGTCTGGACAACTTCCAGAAGATGTTCCATGACGAGACCTTCCTCTATGCGTTGAAGAACACTTTGATCTATACCGTTACCATTGTCCCCGTCAGTGTGGCACTCTCACTGATCCTGGCGTATCTTCTCAACGACAAGGTCTATCTGAGAAAGACTCTCCGCCTCCTCTTTTTTATTCCCTACATATCCAACACCGTGGCGCTTGTCACTGTTTTCAAGTTCATGTTCCGCAGCGACGGCCCCGTGAACCTTTTCCTCAGCAAGCTGGGAATGACGGAACTGCCCCAGTGGTTCTCCAATCCCAACCTTACCAAAGTGCCTATTATCATCCTCGTCATCTGGACCAGTATCGGCTATCAGGTGCTGATATACATGGCCGCACTGCAGGATGTTCCCACCTCACTCTATGAGGCGGCCGAGATCGACGGTACAACTCCCTGGCAGAAGTTCAGAAAGATTACCGTCCCTCTGATCTCGCCCACGACCTTCTACCTGATCGTAATTCGGACTATCGCTGTTTTCAAGCTGTTCACTGCCGTCAAGATCATGACCGCTGGCACGACCGAGCGAAGCAGTACCACCATCGTTGCGGAGGTCTACCGACATGGCTTCAGCAACTATGACTTCGGCTACGCCAGTGCCATGTCCTGGATCCTGTTCCTCATTATTCTGACCATCACCCTCATTCAGCTCTGGGTCCAGAAAAAATGGGTGCAGTACTGACCGAAAGGAGCGAACAGATGAAGCATACCAATATACGCCGCAAGGTGATCACCACGGTTATACTTCTCGCCGTCGGTATTCTCTTCCTCCTGCCTCTGCTGTGGATGATCTCTTCCTCCCTCAAGCCGGGCTCGGAGGTCTTCTCCACGAACTTTACTTGGATCCCCTCCAAATTTGTCTGGAAGACCTATGAGCAGGTCTTAACGAGCAAGTCCGTTCCTTTCCTGAATATGATCAAGAACTCTCTTGTCCTTGCCACTGCCACCATCGTGGGCCAGCTTCTTGTTTCGTCTCTTGCGGCCTATGCCTTTGCCTGCATCGATTTTAAGGGAAAGAATATCGTATTCATCATGCTGTTGGGCGCCATGATGATCCCCTCGCAGGCGACTCTGATCCCTCGCTTTACTCTTTTCAACTCTATGGGCCTGTATAATACCCACTGGGCTCTGCTCCTGCCTTCCTGGTTCAGCGTCAGCGCCGTGTTCCTGCTGCGGCAGTTCTATAAGAAGATTCCCCGCGATCTGGTGGAGGCCGCCGTTATTGACGGCGCAGGTCACTTTCGTATCTGGTGGCAGATCATGATGCCGCTGACCAAGACCGCTATGGTCTCCCTCACCATTCTGGCCTTTATCGGATCCTGGAACGACTTCCTTACACCTCTGATCTTCCTGACGGACAAGGATCTGTTTACGGTATCCCTTGGTATCAACCTCTACAACTCCATGGAGCAGGATCTTATCAACAAGGTCATGGCTGCTGCGACTGTGGGTACGGTTCCCGTCATTTTGATATTTAGTATCTTCCAGAAGCAGTTCGTGGAAGGCATTACCACCAGCGGTATCAAGAGCTGATAAAGGAGAAGTCATGAACGAAGCTGTTAAGAGTTTTATTGATAATAAAGCAGCTGATATGCGCGAGACGCTGCGCACGCTGGCTCTGATCCCGGCACCCAGCGGGATGGAGCGGGAGCGAGCCCGCTTTTGCGCGGACTTTCTCCGCAATGCAGGTGCTGCGGAAGTCCGCAGGGACCGTGTGGGCAACCTGATCTGCCCTCTGCGTCCGGGCAGAAGCGGAAAGTGGATCGTTTTTTCGGCGCACATGGATACTGTCTTTCCCCTTGAGACCCCGCTTTCCATCGCGGAAGAGGGTGACCGCTGGGTCTGTCCCGGCATCGGGGATGATACGGCCAGTCTGGTAGTGCTGCTGTACGCCGCCAGGTTCATTCTGGAAAATGCCACGGAAGAGACCGAGCACGGTATCCTCCTTCTGGCTACGATGGGCGAGGAGATCGGCAGCGTTGGCGCCAAAGCCTTCACCGATGATTTCGGCGCGGAGAACATGGCCTTTTTCTACAGCTTTGACGGTAATTTCCGAAGCATTTATCCAAACGTGGTCAACCGGGAGATGTACCGGATCCATGTGAACACCCCCGGCGGCCATGCGCTGGGAGCTTACGGCAGTCCCAACGCCATTGAAGAGCTGGCGAAGCTCCTGCAGGCTGTCTGCGGCCAGTGCCGTGAGTATGTGGCTTCCATCCATGAGGGCCGCAACGCCTTTAATGTAAACACTGTTTCCGGCGGTACGGGCAACAACATCGCCGACCATGCCGTTGCAGAGATGCAATTTCGATCCAACCGCCCCGAGCGGGTGGAGACCATGGTGAGCTTTGTGAAGCAGTATGTGCAGACCCACGGCACCGACAAGATCCGCTTCACCGTGGAGCCATATGGCGACGAAGCATTCTGGAACACAGTGCCGGACGGGTGCATTGCCGAATACGGACAGAAGCATCTGAAGCTGGTGCAGAGTCTCGGTGTGGATGCCCATCTGTCGCTCTCCGCCACGGACTGCCGCTATCCTATGCACAAGGGCGTGCCGTCTCTCTGCATGGGTATGGCGCTGGCCTATGACCCGCATACTCTGCGCGACAGCGTGGTGCCCGGGAGCCTGCCCAAAGGGCTGGAGATCCTGCTGGCCATTTTTGAGATGAACGGCCTTATCTGAAGCATTGAGGAGTGCAGGTGTGAACGAGGAGAAAAGGGCAGGAGCTCTTGACCGAATAAACATGATACTGGACAGCCTGCTTGTGGCTATTCTGTGGTTCCTGTGCTGCCTGCCCATTGTCACAGCGGGTCCTGCCAGCGCGGCAGCCCTGTCCTTCTATATGGGCGTGGACAAAATTACCGGCAGCAGCTTTAAGCGCTATTTCCGCGCTTTCGGCAACAGCTTCAGACCGGGCTTCGCGGTCTGGCTGGTATTTCTGCTGCTGTTCGCCGTTCTGGGGGCCGATGTATATCTGTGCTGGACGGTCATGCAGGGAACCGCGGCGGCGGTCATGAAGATCATAACCGTGGTTCTGGCCTCCGCAACACTGAGCTTTTACAGCGTGAGCGTGGGCGTGATCGCCCGCTTCCGCGTGAGCTTTGCACAATGCTTCCGCGACACGCTCCTTTTTATCCTGCAAAAGCCGGGACAGGCGATCGCGATCACCCTGCTGACCGCGGTATGCATCGCGGGCGCCGCAATGCTGTGGCCGTTGGCTTTTCTTGCGGCGGCGCCGTGCTTTTACCTCAAGAGCAGATGCTTTGACAGGCTCTTTGCCGACTATCTTAAATCACAGAAAGAAAAGGAAATCAACAGGAAATGATCTATGTGTCCCCCGAACAGTCACCGCTTGTCATGCGCTATCAAAAGGTGCTCCGATCGGCTCAGGGAATGGCAATCTGGGGTGATCTGGCCTTCGTGCTGCATCATACCGGTTACTGCGCCGTGTACGATCTGGAAAGCCGCTGCGAGACATGCTTGACGCAATTTCCGCTCGGATCGTATAATGACGGTGTCCCTTCAGCGGAATATACGAACCACTCCAATCAGTGCATGTTCAGCGGGACCTGCCTTGACGGGAATCCCATTCCGCTGCTGTATGTCACTGCCGGAAATCATTTCGGAGAGGACGAAAACGGCTATTACTACCGCTGCGCGGTGGAGAACATTGTTCTGAACAGGGACGAAGAAGGAAACGTAAGCGGCAGCAGCACTCTCATCCAGACCATCAGCTACAAAAATGACGGCATTGAGGATACGCCTTTTGAGTCACCGTGCTTCGGCTGCCCGGCGTGGTTTGCGGACAGCGAGAAGGACTACCTTTATATTTTTTCCGCCCGCTACCGTACGACGGCGGAGTTTCTTCCGTTCTATGAGAAAAATCGTTATATCATTACCAAATTCAAACTCCCGTCCCCGACGGAAAGCAGCTTTGTGCTGCTGCATCCGAAGGATATTCTCGACCAGTTCCTGACCCCCTTTGATATCCTCTTCACGCAGGGCGGGACCCTGAAGGATGACAAAATCTATTACACATTCGGTCTCGGAAACGAACAATATCCGTTGGGAATGCGTGTATTTGACCTGAAAAACAAATGTATCTGTCAGGAATACGATCTAACGGGAAGTAGCTTCGGAGCAGAAGAAATCGAATGCTGTGCGTTCTATAAGGGAGAGCTGCTGTGCAACACCAATGCGCCGGTGGGCGGCATTTATTCTCTCGGCTCACTTCATATAGAATAGATAAGGATAATATGTATGGAAAAAGAAAATCAGTATGACGTAATCGTTGCCGGAGGCGGGCCTTCCGGCATCGCTGCCGCTGTGTCGTCAGCCAGATTGGGAGCAAGAACGCTCCTTCTTGAGCGCTATGGGATCGTCGGCGGCATGATGACCTCAGGCTATGTGAACCCGATCCTCGGCCTTGCGGAGCCGGGCACCATGCGCGACGAGGTTTTGGATATGCTCGGAGCTACATGGATCGAGACCAGAAACGGCAAGGAAATGAGCGTCGATACCGAGCAGGCGAAATACCTTCTTCTGAAATTCCTGAAAGACGCCGGTGTGGAAATTGCCCTGCAAACGCCTGTGGTGGACGTTATAAAAGAGAACAATGCTCTCAAGGGCGTTGTGGTCAGCACCCAAAGCGGATTGAAAACGATTTTCGGCAGGGTCATCGTCGATGCGACCGGCGACGGCATGGTTGCCGCATTGTCCGGAGCGGAGTGGGAAATGGGACGGGAGCAGGATGGGAAATGCCAGCCTACCTCACTTGAATTCACTGTTACCGGCGTGGATGAAGAGCGCGGCTTTACCTGCTGGGGCGGTACCGATCCCGTCAAGCTGCCCAACGGTATGAAATATGCCGATTTCTGCAAGCAGAAGAATGCAGAGGGCGAGCTTCCGGAGAGCGTATCCATCGTCCGGCTGCACCGCACCGCCGCTCCCGGGGAGAGAAGCGTTAACGCTACACAGGCTAACGGCTACAATACGCTGACTGTATCCGGTGCCTTTGAAGCGGAGTATGAACTTCGCGGCCAGATCAATACGGTTATCGATTTTCTGAGGAAATATGCCCCCGGCTTTGAAAACTGCAGACTCAAGGCGACCGGCAGCACACTGGGCGTGCGGGAAAGCAGACGTATCATCGGCGACTATGTCATCAATGACGAGGATGTGGAAACCGGCACCCGGAAAGACGATGTGGTGGTACATAAAGCATGGTTTCTCATTGATATTCACAATCCCAGCGGCGGCGGACAGGCGGAAGGCCACTCTCAGCCTGCCATTCCCTATGATATTCCGTACAGAAGCCTTCTCCCGGTGGGACTTGAAAACATTCTCACCTGCGGACGCTGCATTTCCGGAACTCACAGGGCTCACGCAAGCTACCGGGTGATGGGCGTCTGCCTTGCCACCGGTCAGGCGGCGGGCATTGCCGCAGCCCTCAGCGCAAAAGAGGGTGTTACTCCGAGAGCGCTCGATATTAAAGCCCTCCAGTCGGCTTTGATCGAAGCCGGCGCGGTCCTGTTTGACAAATAATACAGAAAAAAGAGCAGGTATGATCCTATGAAAAAAACGATCCTTTGCTACGGAGACTCAAACACATGGGGATACACTCCCCGCACCGGAGTCCGTTATGATGAGAATACCCGCTGGACCGGCAGACTCCAGAAGGCGCTGGGCGACGATTATAAGGTGGTTGAATGCGGCATGAACGCAAGGACCACATCCTTTGACGACCCATTCAAGGAATACTTAAACGGCAGAAAGGGACTGATCTGTGCTCTGATGGAGAACAAGCCCGTAGATATACTGATCATCAGTCTGGGAACAAATGACCTGAAATTCGGCAATGCGTATTATTCCTCGCTGGGCTTTGACGCACTGCTGAGTGAGGCACAGTTCGCGGACGAACGGCATCCGGGTTCATCAAAGATCTACACTCCGGAGAGAAGGATCATTGCCGTTTCGCCCATCCACCTTCATCCGTCACTGGACGGAGAGAATGTCGACAGCACCGTGGCGGGGAGATACAGGGACTCTCTCAGACTGGCGGAGCTCTACAGACCGATCGCGGAAAAACACGGAGCAGAGTTTATCGACGCCGCGCTTTTCGCCGAACCGTCGGAGGAAGACGGAGTGCACATGACAGCAGACGGGCACAGGCTGCTGTCGGAGGCAATTTACAGGCATATCATCGGGAAAGGCGAAAAATGAAAAAAGCAGTAATGATCGGCGCCGGACAGATCGGCCGAGGCTTTATCGGAATGCTGGTTGAGCAGGCCGGGTACCATGTTGTTTTCGCCGATATTAATATGGATGTCATCAACGACATCAATACCCGCCATGAGTATACGGTACACCTTATGGACACCGTATGTGTCGAGACGACGGTAAAGAATATTTCCGCCATAAACTCACTTGATCCGGCTCTCGTGGATGAATATGCTGGGTGCGAGCTGATCCTCACCTCCGTGGGGCTCACCGCACTTCCCAAGGTCGCTCCCACCATCGCGAAGGGCATTGCCAAGCGCATGTCCGACGGTGTGACCGACTGTATGAATGTGATCGCCTGCGAAAACGCGATCCGCGGCTCATCCGTTCTCCGTGCGGAGGTAGAAAAGCACCTGAGCGCAGAGGAAAAGGCCTACATGGAACAGTATGTGGGGTTCCCCGACTGCGCCGTTGACCGTATCATTCCGCCCACCAATACGCCTCTCGCGGCGGAAGTGTTCGTGGAGCGGTATCATGAGTGGGATGTGGAACGCGGCGGCTTCAAGGGCGAGGTGCCCGTGATCGCCGGCATGGAAATCGTGGACGACCTGACCGCTTATCTCGAGCGCAAGCTGTTCACCCTCAACGGGCCCAACGCCGTTACTGCCTGCTACGGCTGGCTCAAGGGCTATGAGACCATCAATGAGTCCCTTGCCGATCCGGAGATCTATGACGAAGTGCTGGGCATGATGGAAGAATGCGGCGCCATGCTGGTCAAACGCCACGGCTTTACGCCGGAGGCCATGGAACGGTACCGTATGTCCCTTATGCAGCGCTTTGTGAACCCTTACATAATCGACAAGTGCGTCCGGGTGGCAAGAGAACCTGTTCGCAAGCTTTCTCCTTCTGACAGAATAACCGCACCCATGAACCATGCCCGCGGCTATGGCATCGCCACACCGCACTACTATACCGGCATAGCCCTCGTCCTTCTGTATGATAATCCTGCCGATGAGCAGAGCAAAGAGATACAGAAGCTCATTGCGGAACTCGGTGTAAAGGGCGCGTATGAGAAAATAAGCGGCGTTAAAGCAGACAGTTTTGCCGCAGGAGAAATAGAAAAAGAGTATATTCGACTGAAAGAAAAATACGGGATATGAGCATCACAAACGAAAAAACAGTTATCGGACTGGATTTCGGAACACTTTCCGCCAGGGCTGCGCTGGTATCGTGCTCTGACGGGCAGGTGCTGGCAAGCTCCGAATATGTCTATCCCCACGGCGTGATCGGAGGTGAGCTTCCGAACGGACGCCGGATCCCGGACGAATATGCGCTGGCTGACGCCGCGGATTACAGAGAGGCTCTGGTTCACTGTATCCGGGGCGTTTCCTCCGTTTCAGATATAAGCGGTCTGAAAGGGATATGCGTTGCGGCCACCACCTATACCATGGTGCCGTGTCTGCAGGACGGATTTACCCTCACGGAAAACGGATATGAGAACGAGCCGCACGCTTATATAAAACTCTGGAAGCATCACGGTGCGAAGAAGCAGGCGGACAGAATTGAAAAGCTTCACGAGGCGACGGGCGGACTGCCGACGATAGAAAACTACGGCGGTGCGGTGAACTGCGAATGGGCTCTGCCCAAACTGCTGGAGACCTACGAAGAAGCCCCGGAGATATTCGCTGAGACGTACAGATTTTGTGATCTGGGTGAATGGCTCACATGGCAGCTGACGGGAGAACCGGTCAATTCTCTCTATTCCGCAGGCTTTAAGGGAATGTGGACACCGGAGGAAGGCTTCCCGCAGAGGGACATTCTCAATCAACTGGCAGATGGCTTCGGTGAGGCATTTTACAGTTCTTTCGCAGGGGCTGTTTCAGAATATGGAGAACCCTGTGGGTATGTATCCAGTGAAATGGCGGTATTGCTGGGAATTCCGGAGGGCGTGCCGGTGGCAGCTCCTATCGGCGACGGCAGCGCCCCGGGAGTATGCTTCTGCGTAAACGATCCGGATGCAATAGCGGTGACTCTCGGAACATCTATTGCAATGGCATTTCTAAACGCAAGACATGTCCCTGTTTCCGGAATAAACGGCGTAGTGAAGGACGGAATCGTGCCGGGGTATTACGGATATGATTCGGGGCAGCCTTGCGCGGGCGACATGCTGAACTGGTTTGTCGAAAATCAGATGCCTGAAAGCTATATTCGCGCAGCTCAAAATGAGAAAAAGAATATTTTTGATTTTCTTGCAGAGAAAACAACCAACCCTTGGGATAATCCTCTGACGGTACTGGACTGGTGGAACGGGAATCGAGGAATATTGAACGATTCATCTCTCAAAGGAAGCATATTAGGGTGCACGATGGCAACAAAACCCGAGGATATTTTCTGCGCAATGGTTCAGGGAATGGCGTGCGGGACAAGAAAGATCATTGATCATTTGGAACAAAACGATCTTACCTACCGGAGTATTGTCCTTTGTGGAGGAATGGCAGAAAAGAATCGGTTTATCGTACAGCAGTATGCAAATATCCTGAACCGCCCGGTAAAGATCGCGCAGCAGCGCGGAATAACAGCGCTGAGCGCGGCGATATTTGCCGCAAACGCCGCAGGAGAAGACTTAAAGACGGCGGCCGGCAGGATGGTTTCAGATTCTTTCGTGTTGGTACTGCCGGAGAAACACGAAAAAGAGTATGGGAATATTTATAACAGATGGTGTTTCTACCATGACCTTCTCGGAAACAACAGATATGTGGGAGAAGAATAATCATGAAAATATCGGTACAGACCGGAACTGTCGTATATGAATGCGGCTTTGAAAAGGGCTACCGGCTGATTCGGGACGCGGGCTTTGAGGCGGTTGACTGGAACATTGACAATCTGTGGGATGCACAGCGGATCCGTAACGGAAATCTGAACGGACACTGCTGTCTTGCCGAGTCCTTTGATGCTGCGATGGAGGAGACCGCGTTCGAGCGAAGGCAGATAAAGGAAAACGGTCTGGAGATCACGCAGGCACATGCCCCGTTTCCCGCCTATGTATTCGGGTGCCCGGAGTCGCTGGACTATGCAGTTAATGTATACAAAAACTGTATCCGTCTTTGCGATGAAGTGGAATGCAAAAATCTGATCATTCACGGCATTACAGCTCCGGCGTGGAGCGGAAAAGAGCAGCACGAACTGGCGGACGCACTGAATGATGCGCTTTATACCGCTCTTGTCCCGGAGCTTCAGAGCAGCAGCGTTTGCGTTTGCCTCGAAAACCTTTTTGTAAAAAGCGAAAGGATCTGCCGTCACGGTGTTTGTTCGGACCCGCACGAGGCGATGAACTGCATCGACAGATATAATGCGCTTGCCGGGAAGGAGTGCTTCGGACTGTGCTTCGATACCGGCCATCTGAATCTGCTGCACGGTGATTTTTACAGATATACCGCTCTTTTGGGCGGACGCATAAAAGCGCTTCATATTCACGATAATGACGGGGAAGACGACGAGCATCTCGCACCGTTTACCGGCAGCATTAACTGGCCTGCCTTTTGCGAGTGCATGAGGAACATCGGCTACAGCGGGGATCTCAGCTTTGAGACCTTTCAGCAGACGACAATGAACAGACTCGGCGATGAGCGCATGGTCACGGCATACCTGAGAACGATCCGTGAAGCGGGAACGCTGTTTCGGGAGCGCATTCTTGCGAAATGAGAGGGAACAAGTATGAACACAGAACAAATCAGAAATATGTCTCTTTCAGAGCTTATCAATATGGGCCCGTTTGAGTGCGAGTGCGGAAAGACCCATTCCGTGGGAACCAGGCGCTGCATCATTGAAAGCGGTGCAATCAGAAAACTGCCGGCACTCCTTGCAGAATGCGGCAGCAAAAAGCCGTTTATCCTCTCGGGTCACGACACCTTTGCCGCGGCAGGCGAAAAGGTCACAGGTGTCCTGAAAGAGTCCGGAATACCGTATTCGAGCTATGTGTTCCTGGAGTCTCCTGTGACGCCTACCGAGCACTCTGTGGGCAGTGCGGTAATGCACTTTGACTATTCCTGCGATGCTGTGATCGGAATAGGCTCGGGCGTCATCAACGATATCGGCAAAATACTGGCTCACGCGACCGGCAGAACCTATATGATCGTGGGTACAGCCCCTTCCATGGATGGCTTTGCATCCGCAACCTCTTCGATGGAGCGTGACGGACTGAAGGTATCGCTGGACAGCACCTTCGCCTGGGCAATCGTGGGCGACACAGACATACTCCGGGAGGTTCCCATGCACATGCTGCGCGCGGGAGTCGGCGATATGCTGGCAAAGTACATCAGCCTTACGGAATGGCGCATAGCCAGTATTCTTGTAGGAGAATATTATTGCCCGGTGGTGGCAGCTCTGGTGGAAAACGCCCTGAACCGGGTAGTCGCTGCGGCTCCGGGTCTTATGAAGCGGGACGAGGAAGCGGTAAAAGCCGTCATGGAGGGCATGGTGATTGCCGGAATGGCGATGAAGTATGCCGGGCTGTCGCGCCCCGCATCCGGCATGGAGCACTATTTCTCTCATATATGGGATATGCGTTCGTTGGCCTTTGAGGGTGCGAAGGCCGACCTGCACGGCATACAGTGCGGCATCGGCACACTGCTGAGTCTCAAGGTGTACGACTATATAAGGACGGTAAAACCGGACAGAGAAAAGGCGCTTGCCTATGTACAGGCCTTCAATCCGGAGGAATGGAACGAAAAGCTGGTTAAATTCATTGGCCCCGGCGCTTATGCGATGGTCGAAGGCGAGAAGCGGGAAGGAAAATACGATCCGGAAAAACACGCGAAACGCCTTGAAGTCATAATTGAGAAGTGGGATGAAATAATGGCGGTGGTGGATAAGCTCCCCAAATATGAGGAAGTTTATAACATGATGACCGCCATGGGTGCTCCCACGGATCCGGGCTATCTCGGGTATAGTGAGGATGCCATCCGTACTACTTTTACCATGACAAAGGACATCCGGGATAAGTATATCGCCAGCCGTTTGCTGTGGGATGTAGGGGAACTTGAAAACGCTGAAGCCAATCTTCTATAATGATTATTCAACCATGAGTAAAACAGGGTACACGCCGATATTCTGACGTGTACCCTGTTTGTTTAGTATCAGTAACAGAGAAAGCGCTTCACTTATTGATGCCAGATGTTATAAGTAATATCTACTGAATAAATAGCAATCTTTGAGGCCTCCAGAGTTCACAGAAAAGCCGAAAAAACAGGCGCTGTTCGGGTTCGGCAAAGAAAGCCATCACGGGTTCACTAAAAGCGACCAATGTTAGTCCAATCAGTATAGCCACAGAATAGCTCATGTGTCATAAGAGATGTGCACGCACAGCTCTTACTTACCAAAATGCATAGCGCCTCAACCTCTGTCAAGGCCGCATAATGCGCCCTACGGGTTGCCTTGACAGGGGTGAAGGCCTATGCGAAATGAACTTCCGTCCTGCCGAATTGGCTAAAGCGTTTGATCTCAAATTGGCTGTTTCAGTTGAGCCCGTAATGGCCGTTTCGGCTGACCGCTAACAGCGCGAAAGTGTATTCTGAATTTTTCTGAGATTCAGCACCACAATCGACATGGCAAGTGTGAAACCTATGGTTTCTTCCAGTTTTTGTTTTAACCTTTCCAAAATTGCATCTTCGCTTGGCAAGACTGAACTGCCGCTCGACTTCAATACGCTCGTTTTGGTCGAGATAAGTCTGTTTCCTGTCACGCCGTTCATCCTTCTTGGGTCTTCCCAAAGCCGGACCGCTGAGGCGAATCCCATGCAGCTTGCAGTAACTGAGATTCTCACGGTTGCGGTAGATCTTATCTGCCAGTACACGCTCCGGGTAGTGTCCCTCTCGGGTTCTGAAACGTTCTATTGTTATTTGTCAATTTTTCTGCAGCAGCAAGCAGGCGCTTGCAATAGTTTTCAAATTGTTTTTGTTCTTCTTCGGACAGGCAGGTCATATGTGCGGTTGTAACAGTTTCCACAGACCTTCATAATACATAAGAGTCAGCAGCGACAAACAGACTGTTGAAAATCAGAGGTTTGAAATCAACAAGTTCTGTGAGAAGGAGAGTATACACATTGACGGATGGATTGAGGAAACCATAAGCGGGACAAAGCATTATGATAAGCGTAAGCTTGGACTCCTCCTGGAAAGTGTTCATGCGGGTGATATTATCATTTGTTCTGAGCTTTCCCGTCTCGGAAGGAATCTGTTCATGATCATGGAAATTCTTAACCATTGTATGGAAAAAGACTGCAGGCTGTGGACGATAAAGGGAATTGTTAATCATAATCTAATCTGTTTATAATGGACGCACGGTGGCAGGGATTATCCTGCCACCATGCGTCTGTTTGGACCTGATTCTTTTTACAGGGGCGCATGTTTTTCATGCAAGCGCTGCCATAGCATCAAGGCACTTAACAATGAAATTCACAGATTGCTGTTCATTATTTACTTCTGCCAAACGATTTTCACTGAAGTGATCTGTATAATGCGAATGATACTCACATCTTCTTACTTTGCCTAGTTATTGTATATAGTTGCTCCATACGTTGGTCAAGCTCTTCGGCTATTCTTGCGCAATCGGAAAGCTCGTATTTGATTGCTTCGCTTTCAAAAATATCTTTTTTATAGCGTGTTTTGTGCTCGGTACTTGCCCACCAGTCCATTGCAATTGTCCTGAACTGCACCTCAACTTTCATATATCGCTTTCTGTCATGAAGAAAAATTGGGGTATCAACGATTAAGTGAAGACTGCGGTATCCGTTTGGCTTTGGATTGCTAATATAATCCTTGCGGGTTATTACATGTATATCATCTTGCTTTTCAAACGCATTGGCAAGCATATAAATGTCAGACGGAAACGAGCAGATAACTCTGACCCCGGCGATATCCGTTATATTCTCTTCTATGCTTTCGACTGTTAACGGGCACCCTTTTCTTGTAATTTTGTCAAAAATGCTTTCCGGCGATTTCAATCTGCTTTTTATGGTTTCAATTGGGTTGCGATCATATTGTATGGACAGTTCTTCATTTAGTATGCGGAACTTTGTTTCTATCGCCATAATGGCGCATCTGTAATATGCCATTAATTCCTTGTATGGCGCAGAACTGTTATCTACCCATTTTTTGAACTCACTTTTGGATAACCGTGTAAGTAATAATTGTTCTATGCTGCCTTCTTCCAGCATGACTGGTTACCTCCGTTTGGACTCGTCATTATTTTTCAAGTGCCTTTATATACGGGGCAATCATGCCCTCTTTCACTTTATTCCCGGCTTTTTTCATAAGCTTTTCGTTAGACATCAGTGCACCGATGAGATACATTTTCATCATCGTACCGCACTTTTTCTGCGGGAAATCGTACTGACCGTGTGATATGTAGAACTTGTGATCCGCCTTCATCATGCTCTGCATGAGCCAGATCAAATCGCGGAATATCTTCATCCCGCCGACGCCGAGAAAGTTGGACGGCTGAACGTAATGATGTTCTGCCGCATAGACGATTTTTGCCGCAAGAGTATCGATGGAACGATCCGTATCCTTTTCATCGGTCGCAATTCCCGCGAGAAAATTCCCTCCGACATCTGCACGTCCCTCTATGATCGTCTGCAGATTTTTCTCCGCCCGGTAATCGCCGCTGATAATATAGCCGAAAGGCTTTCCCATGGTGACAGTGCGGTGTCCGTTGCAGAACTGTCTGTCATCGTACATTTTGAAGCGGCTGCCCATTGAGTGATCTTTGATCGTGAAAGCGATGATGATTGCCTGCGCAGTCTGGATATTTTCGCGCAGATAGGTGTCGAAACCGTCAGCGTAAACACATTTTCCGTTTGTCGCACAGCCAATGCTCTCCACCATGGGAGAAGGACGCAACAGCTGCTCTAAAACCGACCCGGACGCCACCTTTATGCGCCTGAAAGAGGACCACATGAGAAACGGCCAGCTCAAGCCTGGGTACAATGTCCAAATCGCGGTAAACAGCGAATATATCACCGGGTTGGAAGCATTCCCAGACCGCACGGATGTGAGGACGCTGCGTCCCATGCTGGAGAAGCTGTCCCAGCGGCACCAGGCCCGCTATTAGGAAGTGGTGGCGGATGCGGGTTATGAAAGCCTGGAGAACTATCTGTATTTGGAGCAGAATGGCCAAATGTGCTTCATAAAGCCCGCCAACTACGAGCAGAAGAGGACCAGGAAGTTTCAAAAGCAGGTGGGCCGCATTGAGAACATGAAATATGAGCCCGAAGAAGACAGCTTCACCTGCGCCCAGGGAAGGAAGCTGTATCTGAGGCGGGAGACAACGGAGGTGCAGGACGGACAGCTTGTGTCCACCGCCTGGTACCGGTGTGAGGATTGCAGCGGCTGTCCCTGCCGGACACAGTGCTGCCGGGCCAAGGATCCGGACAGGCCCAAGGAGCTCGTTCTCAAGAAAACCTTCTGGGAGAAGCGGGGGCAGAGAAGAATATCATGACCCAGCGTGGGCTCCATCTGCGTCTTTGCCGCTCTATTCAGGTGGAAGGCGCCTTTGGTCTGTTGAAGAATGACTTTGGATTCCGCCGTTTTTTAACCTGGGGCAAGGCCAACATCCGAACGGAGCTGTTCCTGCTGGCCCTGGCCTTTGACCTGAAAAAGCTGTGGATGAAGCGGGAGCAGGGCAGGCTCCAGACCCGTGTGTCCATGAAAATGACCTCGTAAGCCCAGAAAAACAGAAAAGTTCTCCACATAGGCGCAGGCAAACGGTCTGGGTCAGATTTGTTGTACACATTTTGGCCGAGTAGAGCCGCATATTATGAGTTTTAGACCTGATCTCCTCTTTCCCAGCTAAAGAAAACCTGCCGCAGAATTCTTCCATTCTGCGACAGGTCCATTCGCTTTAGTAAATTATAGCCATTTCCATTTGATGTGTCAATCCAAAACTGCAATTTCTGCGCATTAACAATCAATATCTGCACGCTAAGAGGCAATAGATGACGATTTTATTCATGTTTCGACAAATTAACTGAATCAAGGCTTTCTAACACGCATACTCGACAAAAATGCCCCGGATATTTGTTTCCGGGGCATTTTTGCTATGTATACGAAGTTCATGCTTGCTATGTTATGACATATCCAGTTTGCTGTCATGCGCATAATCCGACAGTGTTCGCATGAAATCTATGGTTTAATCCCTTTCGTCGGCATAATTGGACAACTTAATACTCCATATCCCAATTTTCACTATGGCGGGGAATTAACTTATGATATTGCGAAAAGACGCAAGCTACGTCTCAGTAGCCTGCGTTTATTTGTTACCATGCCCGCGCGCGCCTCCTTTGATTTGGTTATCACCAAAACAAAGGAGGTTTTTACATATGTACAAAAATACATATAGCGACTACGCGGCCAACAAGACAGACGCCGAGGCCATCGTCTGCCGCAGCGCAACCGGCGAGGATGTGCGTCTCACACGAGCTGACTTCGAGAGTGATGAAGAATTTCAAAGGTGGAAGGGCTGGTCTGACGCTGACTACAAGCAGTCCGAGCGCCGGGATCGCGCATACAACGACAGGCGACCTTCGTTGGCTGCCGCGTACTTTCTGAGCGATAGAGAGAACGAGTGTTTATCCGGTGAACCCAATGCTGCCGAGCAGAAGACGAGAGACGATTTGGTCTCGCATATTCGCTCTCTGCTAACGGACACACAGTTCAGCTGGCTCTGGCGGCGCTTCGCCTGCGGGTGCGAGCTTGCAGATATTGCTGCTGAGGATGGCGTGAGCGTAAACGCTGTTGCAGACTCGATACAACGGGCGATAAAGAAACTTGGGGCTCTTAGAAACAGTGTGTAAGAGGACGACAAATTGTAAAATTTTTATGAACAACATATTTCGACAGTTTAGACCCTGTAAAAATCGGGCTAAAAACCGGTATTTATAGAGGCGCCTTTTTGACAGCCTTGGACAACTTAATACACGGTACAGCGAGCACAGAACCTGCGTGACCGGAGACGGTCAGCGACGCGGGGCGCGGCGCGATGACGGCGTAAGCCAGAGCGATGAACGCGGCCTCAAAAACGGCTTTGGCAAGCCGCTTCGCAATGAAAGCGCAGGGGATAAATGTACTTGCTCACGCGCTCCCGAGGACTTGGGGGCAGCCCTGCGGTGTACGTCGATCGGCACCACGGAGCTATGACAGCCGCGCCAGCGGCGGCTCGCTGTATCCCCTCACCGCCGGGGCGCGTGGCAAATACGGCGGACAAACAGTAAACCTAAATCGCTATGTCTGAGTAGGAGAGTACTACCTGACAGCAAAAGCGGGAACACTTGAAGCATGGAGGTGAAGCGTATGCAGCACAGCGCGGCGAGAAGGCAAAGAAACGCGGCCAATCCCGCAAACACCGTGTATGAGGACAGCTGCCTGCATGAGCTTGGCGGTGTAGTCTACGTTGTCGAGCGGGTGTTCACGGGAAATAGAACCGCAAAACAGGCTGTGGTGGAGGAAATCGTTACCTCTGCTGGCAGTATCCACAGCTTTGACCGCCCGGACAGGCCGGTGGTATAATATCACCATGTACGGGCGGTCCCTATCCGGAAAGGAGGAAAGCTGTTGGGGACCCAGCTCAGACTTGCCGACACCTATTACCGGCTCTCAGATGAGGAGAAAAAGCGCGGCGAGTCTACAAGTATAATGAACCAAAGGGAGATGGTCGAGAGCTACTGCCGCAGCCGCGGTATTATCATAGTCCGCGAGTTCGTGGACGACGGCTTCTCAGGAGGCAACTTTGACCGGCCTGGATTCCAGGCCATGCTCCGGCACCTGAGTACCGGCCAGGCAAATACGGTAGTCACCAAGGACCTGTCCCGGCTCGGCAGGGATATGTCAGAGTCGAGCTACTATGCCGAGCGATTTTTCCCCGAGAACGGCATCCGCTATATAGCGCCGCAGGACAATTTCGACTCCACTGGCGACAACATGATGGCCCCGTTCCAGTTCGCCATGAACGACGTCTACCTACGCGATACCTCGCGCAAGGTCCGGGCGGTGCTCGACAACAAGCGCAGGAACGGCAAATACGCCGCCTGCCCGCCGTATGGCTATAAAAAGGCCCGCAACACCACTGACCAGCTCGTACCCGACGAGAACACCGCGCCGGTGGTGCAGCGCATCTTTGCCCTGGCGGCGGCAGGGGAGTCCACGCGCTCGATAGCCGCGAGGCTGACGAGGGAAGGGGTAATGCCCCCGCTCAAGTACCGGGCGGAGTGCCGCGACGAGTTCACGGAGCGCGGCGCAGCCCGGGTCTCGGACGCCTGGAACTACACCACCGTGAAGCGCATCCTGCGCAACCGCGTCTACCTCGGCCACACGATACTCGGACGAAGCCGCAAGGTCAGCGTCAAGTCAAAGAAGAAACTGCCCGTGCCGGAGGAGGACTGGTTCGTCACCGAGAACACGCACGAGGCGCTTGTCAGCCTTGAGCAGTTCGAGCTTGCCGAGCACTATCTCGGCGAGAACACTAAGTCCAACGCCGCAAACCCGGCCTTTCGCCACAGTATCTTCGGCGGCGTGGCCTACTGCGCGAGCTGCGGCGCGGCGATGTGCTCCGGCGGCTCTGTTTACAAGGGCGAACGGGAGAAATACTGGTATCTCGTGTGCAACAACCTCTCATCACGCTCGACGCACCGCTGCGAGGCTGGCGCAAGGATACGCTATGACGACCTCGTGGAGATAGTCCGGCGAGACCTGGAAAAGCTGATAAGTTTCAGTAGGGAGGAGACGGAGGAGATCACGCGCCAGGCAGTCGAGCGCGCCCGCGAGCTCTCCGGTGAGGCGGACGTGCCGAAGCAGCTGCGGCTCATCGAAAAGCAGCTTGAAAACTCGGGCCGAATGCTGGAGCGGATGTACCGCGACAACGCCTCCGGTATCCTGAGCGACGAGCAGCTAGAGAGCATGGCAAGGAAGCTCTCGGACGAGATGAAGGAGCTGAACCGAAGGTCGGCAGAGCTTAAATCCGGACGCCTGGAATCGGACAAAGTGAGGGACGCCTACACGGAGTTCTTCGAGCTTGCGAAGAAGTACACGCATATCGAGAAGCTGGACCGGGACATCCTCCACACCTTCATAGAGCGTATCGAGATAGGCCCGAAGCTCCTGCCCGAAGGCAAACGCGTGACAAGCCATAAACAGAGCTACAGACAGAGCATAAAGATATTTTACCGTTTCATAGGAGAGATCGACGAAAGCCCAGAAAGGGAAGTGGATACAAAGGAACTGTCCAAAGGGGCTTGAAGCAGAAGCTTTGAGGTGAAAAAACGGCAAAGGAGGTCGGCGTGAATCTGAAGCAGGGCTACAACGGCGACCTCACGAGCCGCCAGGCCGGTTCCGTCGGCGGCCAGATGGTCAAGAAGATGATCGAGGCCTACGAGAACGGCATGAAGTAAGCGAAAGCTTCAAAAAGCGAAAAGCCGCCCATTACGGGCGGCTTTTTGCGTTTGTATGGGCAGAGATGCAAATGTTGCGGAACGTGTGAGGGGGAGACGCCGAACGGCGTCCACCCTCCAATTCAAAGTCCGCGCTGATCAGCCGCCGAGAGTATCTCCGAAGACCGGAGAACCGCAGCCGAAGCCGCCGGAAACCTCGAGTATCTGACCGGTGACCCAGGAAGAATCGTCGGTAGCGAAGAACATGATGGCGTTTGCCTGATCCTCGGGCTTGCCGGGGCGGCGTATGTAGGCGTGCTTGAGCCAGGCGTCGCAGAATTCCTGGCCGAGGTACTCCAAGGTCCTCTGCCCCAGCGTGAAGGCCGGGAGAACTGCGTTGCAGCGTATGCCCTGCCTGCCGTATTGCAGCGCCGCATACTTTGTTAGCATGTGGACCGCAGACTTGCCTACGCCGTAATAGGTGCGGGTCGTGTCAGCCTGGGCGCCGGTGGTGGAGCCGGTGTTGACTATGCTGCCGCCGCCGCCCGCTATCATCAGGGGAATGACCACGCGCAGGCACTCGGCGGAGACGCCCAGGGTGCCTTCCGTGAGCTTCATCATGTTCTCGTGCGTTGTCTCGGTTATGGTGCCGTTGTCCTTGATGGACACGTCGCCCGTGCCGATGGCGTTGTTGACGAACATATCTATGCGTCCGGCTTCTTCATAGGCCTTCTTGATCGCGGGCTCGATAGTCTCTATCATCCGCGCGTCGAACCATATCATATCCGCAACGCGGCCGGGGCCCTTCTTGTTGAGCTCCTCAGCTATGGGCTTGGCCTTTTCAAGGTTGCGGACGAGCATGTAGACCTCCGCGCCCTCTTCGACCATCTTGGTAATAGTGGCAAGTCCTATGCCCGCGGTGCATCCGGTGACGACGCCGACTTTACCGGCGCAGCGCATTCTGCTGTTGTACTCCATGTCGTTTTCTCCTTTAATTTAAATTTTATATGTACAGCGTTTATTTAAGCCTCGGGGCGCGGCCCGGTCTTTACAAAGATGAGTATGAGCGGCGTTACAAGCAGACAGCAGATGCCGCCGACGAGGAAGACGCGGGAGATGGCCACCGTGAAGTCCTGGAACATACCGAGCATCATGCCGAAAATAGAGCCCATAAGCGTGACGCCCAGCGTGGTAAAGAAACCCTTGCAGCCGTTGGCCGCGCCCATCTCGGCGGGGGAAATGTTCATGGTCATGAAGGGCGCGACGCAGTTGTTGAGGAAGGTGTAGCCTATGCCGCCGACAGCCATGAGCACATAAAGGATAACTATACTGCTGCCGACCTTTATCATAGAGATGCCGATCAGCGTGATCGCCAGCGAGATGCCCATGAGCCAGAGGGCGGTCTTGTAGCGCCTGCTGTCTCTGCTGACCCAGCGCCCGACTATCTGAGGCAGGAAGAGCGAGACAACGACCTGAGGCATGAGCAGCGTGGCGCTGCTGGTGGCCGACACCTGGAGAACCGCCTGGGCGAAATAGACGAGGAAGCCGGCGCTGAGCACGGAGTAGGCCGAGGCCAGCAGGCAGGTGAGTGACAACACGAGCACCACGCGGTTTTTGAGCGCCCCAAGGGCGAAGGCGGGCTGCTCTATGCGAGTCTCGCGCCGGTAGAGGAGTATGGCGGCTATCACAGTGACGGCGGCGAGAATGAAAGTGAGCGCCGACTTCCACGGGAACATATTGCCGGCAAAGTTCAGAATGACAACAAAGGGCACCATGGCGAATATGAGCAGGATGACGCCGAGCGCATCGAAGCTGTGCTTCCCGCCGCGCTTCTTGTTGGGGTAAAAGGCGTACTGGATGATGCCTGCGACTATGAAGAAGGGGATGGGGAGCAGGAAAATGCCGCGCAGGGAACCGGCGTCAACCAGAAGGCCGCCGACAATGGGTCCGACTATCATGCCGGCGGAAAGCGCAGTGACGAGGTTGCCGGACATCTTGCCCCAGTCCTTCTGCTCGTATATGTCCATAACAATGAGGAAAGGACCGGTCATGAAACCGCCGACCGCCACGCCGCAGAGGGCCCAGCTGATGAGGAAGAGCACAAAGGAGTTTGCAAAGTAGGTCATTACCAGGAAGATGCACATGAGCGCGAGAGAGCCCACGTTCAGCCACTTGCGCCCGAGCCTGTCTCCCAGGGTCGCGACGATCGGTGCCACAATGGCCTGGGTCAGGGAGTACACGACGCCCACGAGGGCGTAGTACTCAGATTTGTTGAAACCGGCCACTATTTGCGGCAGGCCGAGACCATAGCCAAAGCTGATGCATAGAAAGGCGAATTGCTGCAGGATGCAGGATACGAGGACCCAGGTGCGGTGTTTTGGAGATAGCTGAATGTTTGCGCTCATTTTCTGACCATCCTTTTCTTATTTTTTCTTCAGCTTGAACGGCGGGCGACTGGCACAGTCGCCATATTAATAGAACCATATTCTATTGCTAGAATAATATCAATCGAGCCAGATTGTCAATTGTCGAATGTGGACATAAATCGAATGGCATTTTGTGAATTGCAACGTTTTAAATTGGTCAGGGTGTAGAGAGCAAAATAAAAAAGTGGCGCAATAAGCCGAAAATCACGACTTATTGCGCCACAAAACAGCACAATACTGACAACTAATGCTGACTTTCATATACCTGGAGGCACAAATGGTAAAAATAGAATACCATTCGCACATCCAAGAAAACGCTATTGACAAAAATATGATAATAGAATATTATTCTATTGAATTTCTTGCCGAGGCTCAGTTGGAGCTGTTTTTGCAGGCTTCCATGAGGGCATAAATGGCCTCTTTGAGAACATCGTCGCTGAAGAAGAGATAAGTGGCCTGCTCGCTGAACTTCTGCGCATGTGAGTTCAGAATGGCGTGAATGATACTGGCGTAAGACCAGACGGCGTCTTCCGAAGCCTCGGGCGCATATTGATGAAGCATGTTTCTGATCATGCCGGTATAGCGTGCCGCCCACTGGGCCATGTTGCTGCGCACTTCTGCGGTGTAGCTTATGTGCTTAAACAGGACGTTTGTCAGCTTGTTGCTGTAGGAGGAGATGGAGCGCATTATTAGGTAATCAATGAAAGCGTCGAACTCCTTTATGCGTGAACCCTTTTCGACGGATTCTTTTATTATCTCAATAGTGGACTCGGCCCAAATCAGCGAGGCCAGCTCCTGCTTCGATTTGAAATGCCCGTAAAACGCGCCGACGGAGCAGCCGGCCTTTTCGACGATGCCGTTGACGCTGGTCTTCTCATAGCCGTCACGCACGAACAGCTCTGCAGCTGCGCTCATTATATTCTGTCTCGTCCTCTGAGACTTGATTTGTTGTTTCTTCATATTCCAGCCAGCCTATTCGATAGATTCCGCGGTTTTTCACGCGCCAAATTACAACAATTGCAAAATAATTATACTTGGAGGAATCAAAATGTCAACCTGTAATTGCCCCAGTCTGTTCAGACCCGGAAAAATTGGAAACGTTGAGATAAGGAACCGTTCGGTCATGCCCTCCATGGGCCTGAGCAGCACAGTCGGCGGCTTTGTGAACGACACCTGCATCCGTCACTATGTTGAGCGCGCGAAGGGCGGCTTCGGCCTCATATGCATCGAGGTCACGTGCATCGACGCCCCGCTCGGCCTGAACACGGCGAACATGCTCCGCGCGGACGACGACAAGTACATACCCGGCCTCACGAAGCTGGCCTCCGCCATCCACGCCGAGGGCGCCAAGTGCGTGCTTGAGATCAGCCATACGGGCCGCGGCGCGAAGCGCGAGATAATCGGCGGCCAGCCCGTCGGCCCCTCGCCCATAGCCATGCCGATGTTCTACGTCATCGGCGTCGAGCGCGAGACCCCGCGCGAGCTGACTATCCCTGAAATAGAGGCCATAGAGGACAAGTACGCCGAGGGCGCCTACCGCGCGAAGCTCGCGGGCTTTGACGGCGTGGAGATACACGCCACGGGCTATTACCTCTGCGTCCAGTTCCTGGGCAGGGACAGCAACAAGCGCACGGACAAGTACGGCGGCAGTGCGGAAAACCGCTTCCGCTTTGTGGAAAACATCATCAACAAGGTCCGCGCCAAGTGCGGCGAGGATTTTGCCATCCTCGTGAAGCCCAGCCTCTTTTCCGGCACGGGCATAACGATAGATGACGGCAAGTACTACGTCAAGCGCATGATAGAGCTGGGAGTGGACGGCATCGAGGTAATGGCCGGCGCCGGCAACAAGGTGATGCCCAACGACGACGACCTGCCCTTCACCGCCTCCCGCCCCATGGCCATGGCGCCCCTGGCCAAGATGTACCGCGAGTATGCCCGCAGCATCTTTGGCGAGGATCTCAAGACCCAGTTCATCGCCGGCGGCGACATCAGGACGGCCGACGTCATTGAGAACGCCTTTGCCAACGACATCTGCGACTTTGTGTTCATAGGCAAGAGCTGCGTTGTCGAGCCGCACTTTGTCCGCCTGCTACAGGAGGGCCGCGACAGGGAGATACACCCCTGCATCGGCTGCTATGTCTGCGCCTCGGACCAGCTTGCCACCGGCGCGCACTGCTACTGCTCCGGCAACGGCGCCATGGCCTGCGAGAGCCACTTTGACCTGCCTCCGGCTGAGAAGGTCAAGAAGGTCGTCGTAGTCGGCGGCGGACCGAGCGGCATAGAGGCCGCCAAGGTGCTCAAGCGCCGCGGCCACGACGTGACCATCATCGAAAAGAGCGACAAGCTCGGCGGACAGATACACTACGCCATGCAGCCGCTGAAGAAGGACCACTTCAAGCCCCTCATACCGTATTTCGAGGCGACGGTCGAGGCAAATAACATCCCCGTCATCTACAATACCGAGGCAACGGTTGAAAACATCATGGCCATGGACCCGGACGTGGTCATCTGCGCCACGGGCGTGAAGCCGGGCCGGCTGCCCGTCCCCGGCATCGACCTGCCGCACGTCCTCTCGGGCAAGGATTACCTGATAGGGAAGAAGGAGGTCCCCGGCAAGCGGGTCGTGGTCGTCGGCGGCGGCGACGTCGGCTGCGAGGTGGCCGAGAAGTTGGGCAGCGAGGGTCACGAGGTGACGCTGCTCGAAATGCTGGACGTCCTGGCCCCGGGCTACATGTTCGGCAACCGCTGCGTGCTGCTGCACGGCCTGCACCGCTACAATGTCACCCAGCACCTCGGCACGAAGTGCCACGCCATTGAGGAGGACAAGGTCATCGCGGCGGACAAGATAGGCTTCCGCTTCGATATCCCCTGCGACAACGTCGTCATCTGCACCGGCGACCCGGCGGATAACGAGCTGTACAAGTCCCTCGTGGGCATGGTGCCGGAGGTCTATAACATCGGCGACAGCGACACCCCCTCGAACCTCGCCAAGAATCACGCGGCGGCCTACGCGCTCGCCCGCAGCATCTGAAAAAAGCCTTAAGCGAAAAGCCGCCCGTTTCCGGGCGGCTTTTCAGCTCAGTCCTGGTATTCGAATTCTATGTCGTACATAGAAACCGTATCGCCGTTCTGGACGCCGAGCTCCTCCATGCGCTCGAAGATACCGGCCGTGCGCAGGCAGCGGTCGAAGTACATGCGGCTCTCATAGTCGGAGAAGTTGACGCTCGCGACGAGGCGGGCGAGCCACTGGCCTTCGACGTACCAGACGCCGTCCTCGCGCTTTATCTCGACCTCGTCCGCCGTGCCGAGCTCCGGCTCGGGCGGGACGTAATCCGGCTCGTATACCGTGACGGGCGGCAGATGCGCCAGCTCGCCCGCGGCGGCGCGCATCAGCTCCCGCGTACCCTGGGTGGAGGCCGCCGAGAGCTCGAAGAGCCTCATGCCCTTGCCCTCGACATGCGCGCGCAGGCGCTCAAGGTTGTCGCTGCCCTCTTCGAGCAGGTCGCACTTGTTGGCGGCGACTATCTGCGGGCGCGAGGCCAGCTCGGCATTGTACTGCGCCAGCTCCGCGTTGATGGCCTCGAAATCCTCAATCGGGTCGCGGCCCTCGCTGCCCGAGACGTCCACGAGGTGGATGAGCAGGCGGCAGCGGTCGATGTGGCGCAGGAAGTCGTGGCCGAGACCCGCGCCGTCGCTCGCGCCCTCGATGATGCCCGGGATGTCCGCGAGGACGAAGGACACGCCCTCGTCCACATATACGACGCCCAGGTTGGGGAAGAGAGTGGTAAAGTGGTAGTTCGCTATCTTGGGGTGGGCGTTCGAGACGACGGAGAGCAGCGTGCTCTTGCCGACGTTGGGGAAGCCCACGAGGCCCACGTCTGCGAGGAGCTTCAGCTCCAGCGTTATAGTGTGCGCCTCCCCGGGCAGGCCGGGCTTGGCAAAGCGAGGTACCTGGCGGGTGGGCGTGGCGAAGTGCTTGTTGCCCCAGCCGCCGCGGCCGCCGCGGCAGGCGACGTAGTCCTCGCCGGAGGACATGTCGTGCATGATGGCGCCGCTGTCCGCGTCGCGCAGGACGGTGCCGCGCGGGACCCTGAGGACGATGGTCTCGCCGTCCTTGCCGGAGCAGCGCTTGCCCTGGCCGGGCTGGCCGTTGCCGGCGGTGAACTTGCGCTTGTAGCGGAAGTCCATGAGCGTGGACATGTGCTCGTCCACGGTGAAGACGATGTTGCCGCCGCGGCCGCCGTCGCCGCCGTCGGGGCCGCCCGCCGCGACGTATTTCTCGCGGTGGAAGGAGACGGCGCCGGCCCCGCCGTCCCCGGCGCGGACCTGGATGGTGACTTTGTCAACAAAAGGTGAAGCCATAGTAAAAAACTCCCGATATCAAAAAGAGACGGACGAAAGTCCGTCTCTTTTCATTTTGTCACTGATTGAGCTCGTAAACGGAGACCTTCTTGCGGTCCTTGCCGTAACGCTCGAAACGGACGGTGCCGTCCACCAGGGAGAACAGGGTGTCGTCCTTGCCCTTGCCGACGTTGGTGCCGGGGTGGATCTTGGTGCCGCGCTGACGGACGAGGATGTTGCCGGCGAGGACGAACTGCCCGTCGGCCCTCTTGGCGCCGAGACGCTTGGACTCGCTGTCGCGTCCGTTCTTGGTGGAGCCCATTCCCTTTTTATGTGCCATGTGTTACACCTCCAATGTCATAAGTGCGGGGTTTGGTCACGCGATGGTCTCTATCTGGACCTTCGTGTAGGGCTGACGATGGCCCTGCGTGCGCTGATAGCCCTTCTTGGGCTTCATCTTGTAGACGCGGACCTTCTTGCCGCGACCGTTCTTGACGACGTTGGCGGTGACGGAAGCGCCCTCAACGACGGGGGTGCCGAACACGGCGTTATCCTCGTCAATGACGGCGAGGACACGGTCGAACTTGACGGTGGCGCCGGCCTCGGCGTCGAGCTTCTCGACGTAGATGACGTCGCCCTCCGCGACACGGTACTGCTTACCGCCGGTCTCGATGACTGCATGCTTCATTTCTGTTTCATCCTCTCTTCAAGAGACTCGCTCTAAAGGGCGGGGCGGGTGCCCGCTTGAAAAGCCCTGTCAATGCGGCCTTAGTATAATACCACGTGCCATGGCCGCTGTCAACACAAAATATGGCCCAAAACACGGAAAAAACTTACCTGCGGCGGCAATGCGGCGTATTATACTCACACCATACCGGCCGGGCGGCTGAAAACTCAGAGACAGGGGAGGTAAACGGCATGAGAGAAAAGATCGTGGTCATGGGCGGCTCCTTCAACCCGCCCACCATCGCGCACCAGAGGCTGATGCTGGGCGCTGTCGAGACCCTGGGGGCGGCGCGGGGCATATTCGTGCCGTCCTCACACGCCTACGTCAGCGCGAAAATGCGCCGCGACAAGCACCGGAACGAGGTGCTGCCGGAGGAGGCGAGGCTGCGCATGCTCCTGGCCATGGCGGCCGACGACCCGCGCCTGGAGGTGGAGGACTGCGAGTTCCACCGCGCGGAGCGGAGCTACACCTACGAGAGCATGGAGGCGGTGCAGGAGAAATACCCGGAGGCGGAGCTGTACTTCGTCGCCGGCGGCGACAAGACGGCGGTCATCTCCCGCTGGCACAGGATACGCGAGTTTCTGGAGCGCTTCCGCATCGTCCTCGTGAGGAGGGACGACTATGAGCCGGAGGCCGAGCTGAGGCAGAACCCCTTTCTGAGCGGGCATCTGGACAGATTCAGCATAATCGAAGCGCCCGCCGGACTGGAGGGCGTCAGCTCCTCCGCCGTGCGCGAAAAGCTCAGGGAGGGCCTGCCCGGCGCCGAGGCGATGCTGCACCCGGCGGTCTGGGCGATATTACAGGAATATGCAGGAGCGTATAGAATGAAAATAGAGATGTTCAGGGGAGAATACCAGTTCCTCAGCAACTTCTACGAGGCCCCTGTGGAATACCGCGGCCTGCGCTACGGCAGCAACGAGGCGGCCTTCCAGGCCCAGAAGTGCCTGACGGAGGAGGAGCGGCGTGAATTCACGCTCCTGCGCCCGAGCGACTCCAAGAAACGCGGCAGCAGTGTCCAGCTCCGGCCCGACTGGGAGGAGGTAAGGGCCGGCATCATGGAGGAGCTCGTCCGCGCGAAGTTCACGCAGAACGAGGAGCTGGGGCGGCTCCTGCTCGCCACAGGCAAGTCCGAGCTCATAGAGGGCAACAGCTGGAACGACACCTTCTGGGGCGTGGACCTCAAAACCGGCGAGGGCCGCAACGAGTTGGGGAAGGCGCTCATGAAAGTCCGCGCGGAGCTTGCCGCGCGGCAGGTATAAAATGCACTAAGGGGGCGGACAAAATGTCCGCCCCCGTGGCAGGGGAAGAAGGTTTCGAACCCTCGGCCTACGGTTTTGGAGACCGTCGCTCTGCCAACTGAGCTATTCCCCTATAAGCGCTTGGTTATTATATGACATATCTCAGCCCTTGTCAAGCCGAAAGTTCATAAAACGCCCCGGGTCGCCCCGGGGCGTTTTGCTGTCTTTGCGCGTTTACTGCTCGGCGGGCTCAAAGGCGTCCGCGCCGTGGTGGCAGATGGGGCAGACGAAGTCGGCGGGCAGGGTCTCGCCCTCGTAGAAGTAGCCGCAGACGGTGCACAGCCAGCCCTTCTTCTTGTTGACGACGGCGGGGACGTAGTGCTCGAAGTCCTCCGGCCCGTGCTTGCAGAGCGGGCAGACGAAGTCGGCGGGCAGCTCGGGACCCTCGTGGAAGTAGCCGCAGACCTTGCAGACCCAGCCCTCGACGGCGGGACCCGCGGGGGCCTTCTTCGGCTTGATGTGCGCGTGGTAGTAGCTGTAGGTGCAGCTGGGCTTGTCGGAGAGCACGTGCGCCTCCACGACCTCGGCGATGTAGAGCATCTGCGTGCCGCAGTCGCGCGAGTCGATGACGCGGGCGGAGAGCACGGCGTTGGTGTGCTGGCCGATGTAGCGCAGGCCGTTCTCGGTGCGCAGCTCGTCGGGCCAGTCCGCGAACTTGTCCACGTCGCGCCCGGACTGGAAGCCGAAGTGCTTGAAGAGGTCGTAGGGCGCGTCCTCGCTGAGGATGCTGATGTTGAAGACCCCGGCCTTGGCGACCATGTCGCAGGTGTGGTTGGCCTTGATGCAGCTGATGGTTATCTTCTTGGGGTCGGAGCTGGTTATCTGGCCGGCGGTGTTGATGATGCAGCCGTAGTCCTTGCCGTCCACGCGGGTGGTGAGGACCTCGCAGCCGTAGCTGAACTTGTTAAAGGCCTTGCTGTCCACCTCGAAGATACCCTCCATGCCGCCCTCGGCGCTCACAGTGACCTCAGCCGCCGCGGGCTTTGCGGGCAGGACGCTCTCGGCAATGGCGTCGGCGAGGACGTCGAGGTCGCCGAGCTGCTCCTCGGTGAGGGAGCTTCTGACGGTCAGCGTGTCGCCTATGAACTCCGTGCCCTTGAGTCCGGAGAGCACGCCGCGCATGAGCCCGCCGCTGGTCGGGGCCCAGGAGCCGTTCTCGATGAGGGCGACCTTGCGCTTCTGGAGGTTGTGTGCCGCGATGTCGTGCAGCAGCTGCTCCATGGTGACGAACATGCCCGCGTTGTAGGTCGTCGCGGCGAAGACGAGGTGGCTGTACTTGAAGGCGTCGGAAACGATGTAGCTCGCGGGCGTGACGGAGGTGTCGTACATCTTGACCTTGACGCCGCGGTCGCAGAGCTTGGCGGCGAGAATGTTGGCGGCGTTCTCGGTGTGGCCGTAGACTGAGGCGTAGGCGATGAGGACGCCGTTCTCCTCCGGCTCGTAGGAGCTCCACTTGAGGTACTTTTCGAGGAAGTCCCCGAAGCCCTGACGCCAGACGAAGCTGTGCAGCGGGCAGACAAGCTTTATTTCAAGCCCCGCGGCCTTTTTGAGCACGGCCTGGACCTGGGGGCCGTACTTGCCGACGATGTTGGTGTAGTACCTGCGCGCCTCGTCGATGCACTCGTGCATGAAGTCGCACTCGTCGGAGAAGATGCGCCCGTTGAGCGCGCCGAAGGAGCCGAAGGCATCGGCGGAGAAGAGGATCTTGTCCGTCGTGTCGTAGGTCATCATGACCTCGGGCCAGTGGACCATCGGGGCCATGACGAAGGTGAAGTTGTGCCTGCCGGTGCTGAGGGTGTCGCCCTCGGCGACGACGTGGAGCCGTGCGTCGAGGCCGGCGTGGAAGTAGTTCTGGAGCATCGTCTTTATCTTGGCGTTGCAGACGATGGTAGCCTCGGGATAGCGGAGGGCGACGTCGGCGATAGTGGCGGCGTGATCGGGCTCCATGTGGGAGATGACGAGGTAGTCCAGCCCGCGCCCGGCGAGCTCGTGTTCAAGGTTTTCAAAAAAATTGTGGCAAACGGCCTTATCGACGGTGTCAAAAAGGATGGTTTTTTCGTCTTTAATAATGTAGGAGTTGTAGGACACGCCGTCCGGCACGCCGTAGACGCCCTCGAAGAAGGCGAGACGCCTGTCATCCGCGCCGACCCAGGACATATCGTCCGTGATACGCTTGGTACAATACATTATAATATTACCTCCTGAGAGTTTTATCGGATGGTTATACTATATCTCCTGGAGAAAATATTGTCAATCGCGTTTCCACTTTGCGCCCTGGGGCGTGTCGATGATGGTGATGCCTTCGGCCTTGAGCAGGTCGCGAATGCGGTCGGCCTCTGCGAAGTTCTTGGCCTTTTTGGCGGCGGCGCGCTCGGCGAGCAGGCCCTCGATGCGCGGGTCGGACTCCTGGGGTTCCTCTTTCTTGCGGAGCTTCGCGGCTGCCTCGATGAGGCCGAGGCCGAGCACGCGGTCGTAGTCCGCCACGATGGCGAGCTTGGTCGCGTCGTTCACGGGGGCCTTGAGCGCGTCGTAGAGCGCGGTGACGGCAAGGGAGGTGTTCAGGTCGTTGTCCAGCGCGGAAGTGAAGCCCGCGCGCAACTTTTCCATTTCAGCTTCGTCTAAGGCAGCGGGAGCGTCGGAGAGAGCCGCAATGCGGTTCACGAGCTTCTGATAGGCCCCCGCGGCGTTGTCGAGGTTCTCCCAGGAGAACACCAGGCTCTTGCGGTAGTGGCTCTGCAGGCAGAAGAAGCGGTAGGCCAGCGGGTCGTAGCCCTTCTGCTCCAGCAGGGAGACGGTGAGGAACTCGCCCTTGGACTTGGACATCTTGCCGCCGGTGGTGTTCAGGTGCAGGACGTGGACCCAGTAGTTGCACCACTTGTGGCCGAGGTAGGCCTCGGACTGGGCGATCTCGTTCGTGTGGTGCGGGAAGGCGTTGTCGATGCCGCCGCAGTGGATGTCGAGGTCCTCACCGAGGTGCTTCATGCTGATGCCGGAGCACTCGATGTGCCAGCCGGGGTAGCCGACGCCCCAGGGGGAGTCCCATTTGAGGGCCTGGTCCTCGAATTTCGACTTGGTGAACCAGAGCACGAAGTCGTTTTTGTTGCGCTTGTTCGTGTCCTCCTCCACGCCTTCGCGCACGCCGACGTCGAGGTCGTCCGCGTCGAAGTCGTTGAAGATGTAGTAGCGCTCGAGCTTCGAGGTGTCGAAGTAGACGTTGCCGCCTGCGAAATAGGCGTAGCCGGTGTCCATGAGCCTGGAGATTATCTTGATGTACTCGTCGATGCAGTTCGTGGCGGGCTCGACGACGTCGGGGGTCTTGATGTTGAGCTTGCGGCAGTCGTCGAAGAAGGCGTCGGTGTAGAACTTGGCTATCTCCATGACGGTCTTGTGCTCGCGCTTGGCGCCCTTGAGCATCTTGTCCTCGCCGGTGTCGGCGTCGGAGGAGAGGTGGCCGACGTCGGTGATGTTCATGACGCGCTTGACGTTGTAGCCCGCGTAGCGCAGGTATTTTTCGAGCACATCCTCCATGATGTAGCTTCTGAGGTTGCCGATGTGTGCATAGTGGTAGACGGTGGGGCCGCAGGTGTACATCTTGACGATGTCGGGATGGTTGGGAACGAATTCTTCCTTGGTGCGCGTGGCGGAATTGTAGAGCTTCATTTTTGCATACCTCCAGCTTTTATCTCATGTCGTCGCCCGCGGCGGCTTTGAGGCGGTCCAGCTCTCCGCGGAGGCTTATGACCTCCTGGACGAGCGGGTCTGTGACGTTTATCTGCTCGACGTTGCCGACGTAATCGACCTTCTCGCCCTTTTTCTTGACAACGCGGGCGGGAGCGCCGACGGCGGTGCAGTCGGGGGGTATCTCAGAGAGGACGACGGCGTTCGCAGCGACGCGGGAGTTGTCGCCGACGGTGAAGGGGCCGAGCACCTTCGCGCCGCAGCCGATAAGGACGTTGTTGCCGATGGTGGGGTGGCGCTTGCCGGTGTCCTTGCCTGTGCCCCCGAGGGTGACGCCCTGGTAGATGAGGCAGTCGTCGCCTATTTCGGCGGTCTCGCCTATGACGATGCCCATGCCGTGGTCGATGACGAGGCGCTTGCCGATTTTAGCGCCGGGGTGTATCTCGATTCCCGTTTTTTTGCGGCTGCGCTGGGATATGATTCGGGCGAGCAGCTTGTGGCCGTGGGTGTAGCACCAGTGAGCGCGCTTGTGGCTCTGGGTGGCCTTGATGCCGGGGTAGAGCAGCCAGACCTCGAAGGAGCTTCTGGCGGCGGGGTCGCGGGCCTTGTAGGCCTCGATGGTTTCGCGCAGGTCTTTGAACAATTTTACCTCCTCCTGACGTGTCTCGCGGCAGAGCCCAGCGCAGCGGGTCTGACGCGAAAAGGAGCGACCGCCAGAGCTGCAGGTTTTCCCCTCTCACGCAGGGGGAAACCGGAAGCGGCAGGCGGGTAGCGACGCGGTGGCGAGAGCGCGCTGAACAAAAAAATAACTCCCATGCCGAATCGGCATGAGAGGCGCAGTTCATACGCGGTTCCACTCTCGCTTATCACTCTCCGGCAGATTTACCGGTTCGCAGCTTAACGCGCTGCCGACGGGGCGGCATTTCCTCCGCCCGAGGCTCCGTGGCGCATTTCGGCTCTCTCCTGGACAGCGCCGCTTGCAGCCGGCGGCGGCGCCTCTCTGGGACCGGTGGAAGAGCTTACTTTTCCCTTTCACAGCCAAGTTACACTCCATTATATTATCACAGCCGGGGGGGTGTGTCAAACATTTTCATGCTGCAAAAAATATTCCTGTACTGTCATTGAAATGTAATGAACTGTATCTTGAAAATAATACAGCTTGATGATATACTTTTGGCTGGACAGGAACATTTTTTAAAAATCAGGAGAAAACAGGAGGTAGATGAAAAAATGAAGTCCAAATTCACGAAGTTACTGGCAACGGCGCTGGTCCTCTGCCTTGTGCTGGCGCTGCTGCCCGCCGCAGCGTTTGCAGAAGGTAAGTACACGATAACGTTTAATAATGACAGCGGTGGAACTTTTGCGGACGGAAAGTATACTAACGGCCAGATAAAAGTCAACAACGGGGACTACAATACTGAAGGTTATGATGAAAACACTGAGATTACCCTGAAAGCAGAACCTAAACCTGGCTATGGCCTGGCGGTGTTTGAAGTAACTGTCGGCGGCGAAAAGCAGAATGTAACTAATGACACCTGCACATTCAAGCTTACAGACAACGTTGTGGTTAAAGCCGCGTTCAGGGAGCTTCATGATGTTAGTGTCTACGCCGACGAAGAAAGCATCCAAAGCATCACAGTGAACCCCACAGTGGCTGCAAAGGACATGACCGTAAATGTTACAGTTACTCCGAAAGCCGGCTACAGCGTCAGCGAGATATACTATACGAAGGGTAATGAGCGCAAAACGATTGCCACAAACAGCAATACCGGCAGTTTCACCATGCCAGCTAGCGATGTTACCGTCAGCGCTGTGGCGACTACGATGACAACGTATGCGATAACGCCAACAAAGACTGGCGAAGGCACCGTGACAACTGACCGCCCCAACGGCACCTATGCGGGCGATACTGTTAAGGTTACTGCACAGGCGGCGGCTGGCGCCATACTGAAAGAGATTAAAGTCTACAATACTAATACGCCTAGTGAAACCGTTGCCTTTGACTATGAAAATGCATCGTTTACCATGCCCGCATTTCCGGTCACTGTCGAGGCAGTGTTTGAGCCATTTACCCCCCCTGTAACGGACACTTACAGCATAGTCCTCGCCAGCAGCATCGCCGGCGGCGAAATATGGTCATCTGCAAACAGCGCTAAGGCCGGCGAAACGGTTTACATCTATGTAGACCCCGACTGGGGTTGGATGACCGACGATGTCTATTATAAGACGTCTGAAGGCGCCGGGATAGTCCCGCCTGCGCAGCATCTTACCCATAACTACGACACAGACTACTACGAAGTCTGGTCCTTCGAAATGCCCAACCACGATGTCTACGTCTATGCCGACTTCACCTACTATCATGACTACGGCGCCTACTACATAGACACCTCCTACGACAGCACGCTCGGCGGCGTCGAGGTCTGGGTCAACAACAACTACGTCAACAACTGGCACCAGGGCTCCTGGGCCGACCATAACGACACCATCTCCTTCAAAGTCAAACCCTATTACTCCGACGACGTTGTGAGCGTCAGCGTCGTCGGCAAGCGGACGGGCTGGACTTACAGCTACGACTACAACAGCTACAGCGGCTGGTACACCTTCTCGATGCCGAGCGAGGACGTCACCATCAGCGTTGACTTCCGCAGCGGCGTCCACAAGGTCTACGTAGACAAGGTCACGGACGGCAAGCTCACCGTCAGCGACGACTGGGCCAAGTACGGCCAGATAGTCTACATCACCGCCGTGCCTGACTACGGCTGCACCCTGAGCAGTCTCTCCGTCAGGACCGCCACCGGCGACAGCGTCCACGTCTACAACGCTCAGAAGGCCGACACCTACTACTTCTACATGCCGGACCAGTACGTCAGCGTCTCCGCCGTGTTCACGGGCAAGTACACCAGCGTGCCCTTCAACGACGTGAGCTACGGCGACTGGTACTACAACGCGGTGCAGTTCGTGTACAGCCGGGGCATCATGGACGGCGTGGACTACTACAAGTTCGCCCCCAACGGCACCATCACCCGCGGCATGATACTCACCATGCTGTGGCGCATGGCCGGCGAGCCCTTTGAGATGCCCGTCACCAGCTTCACCGACGTCGAGATAGGCCGCTACTACACCACCGCCGTGGCCTGGGCCTGCCGCAACGGCATAGCCGACGGCATGGGCGAGAGCACCTTCGGCCCGAACGACGCCATAACCCGTGAGGAGCTCGTCACGCTGCTGTACCGCTACGCGCAGTACTTCGGCCACAGCTGCATCGGCACCAGCATCGAGGGCTTCGCCGACGCCGGCAGCGTCAGCAGCTACGCCTACAACGCCATGTGCTGGGCCTACAAGGCCGGCGTTGTCACCGGCACCACCGGCTCCCGCCTCAACCCGCAGGGCACCGCCTCCCGCGCTGAGGCCGCGCAGATGATCATGAGCTTCAGCAGCTTCCTCAACAGCTAACACAGCGCCTTAAAGGGCCGGGCGGGACCAAACCGCCCGGCCCGGTTTTTTATCCAGTTGAAATATTTTGCGGAACGTGTTATTGTATAGTAAACTTGTATGCGTTCCACAGGAGGCGTCGGTACCATGAACAAGAGAGTGCTCTGCATCCTGCTCGCCGCGGCGCTGCTTTGCGTCCCCGCGCTGGCCTCCGGCACCCACGAAGTCAGCGTGACCTTCGACAGCGCGATGGGCAGTGTGGAGCTTCAAACGAGCTCCGGCGCGGCGGGGGACAACATCTATTTCTACGTAAAGCCCGCCTTGATGTATGAGCCCGCAAATCCCGCCATAAGCACCGCCGCCGGCCTGGCCGTCCAGTGTTATGCTGCCGGTGTCGAGGGTGGGGCCTACGTCTACTATTTCTCCATGCCGGACGACGCGGTCACGATAAACGTGACCTTCACCCCCGCGGAGGGTCCGTTTGACGACGTCGCCGCGACGGACTGGTTCTGCGACGAGGTCCTCGCCGCCTACGAGGCCGGGCTGATGACCGGTACGGGCGAGCGCACGTTTTCTCCCAGCGCCCCCGCGACAAGGGCGATGCTTGTCACGATACTCTACCGCCTGGCGGGCGAGCCCGCCGCCGAGGGCGGCGGCTTCACGGACGTGAGCGCCTCCGCCTACTATGCCTCCGCAGTAGCCTGGGCCTCTCAGAACGGAATAGTGGAAGGCTTTGAGGACGGCAGTTTCCAGCCCGACGCGGCCATTACGCGCGAGCAGCTTGCCGCCGTGCTGTACCGCTGCGCCACCTGGAAGGGCGCGGACACCTCAGCCTCCGGCGAGCTGACGGACTTTGCCGACGCCGCGAGTGTCAGCTCCTGGGCGCAGGCCGCCATGAAGTGGGCAGTCGGCGCGGGCATCCTGAGCGGCAGCGCCACGGGCCTCGAACCCCAGGGTACGGCCACCCGCGCCCAGGCCGCCGCAATGCTTGTACGCTTTACCCAAACGGTTAGCCAATAAAAAACTTATCTTGGAGGAGAAAAAATGAAGAAAAAACTGTTGAGTTTGCTGCTCGTCCTCGTCATGGCAGCGACCCTGCTCCCCACCGGCGCCTTTGCGCTGCAGGTCGAGCTCCCCCCATATCTTGAGCCGGGTCGGCCGGTCTACACGATAGACAACTACGACCCCAACACCGGTGACTATGGTTTGTATTCGCTGAACGCCTCGTTCGATCCCTATGGCGGCGATGTCGATTACCCCACGCGCGCCAACGCCGGTGAACTCGTGCAGGTTTGGATCTATCCTGCAAAGGGCTATAAGATCAACCAGGTTTTCGTCAAACTGGACGAGAATGGCACGGAGTGGACGAACTACGGCAACGCCTCTGCCATCCAGTTCATAATGCCCGCGCACAACGTTGACATCTCCGTCAGCTTCACTGAAGTCGGCACCGGCATGTACGAGCTTGGCTATATTGATTACCCCGACAATACCGTCAACGTTTCCTTCACCGATACCCGCGGCTACTCCATAGGCAGCGCCAACGCCGGTGATATCGTGAACATGACCGTCAACGCCAAGTCCGGCTACAAGATCAAGTCCGTGTCCTACAGCAATTATCTCGGCAACATCACCAACGGCTACTACTCCTACGACAGCACCCAGTTCACCTATCAGTTCACCATGCCCGCCAGCAACACCTACTTCACCATCAACACCGAGGCTACGGGCAACTACACCATAAGCGTCTCCAATGCCAACAGCTATTACGGCTCTGTCTCGATCAAGAACGGCATTGAGAAGGCCAACTACGGCGATACCGTCACCTTCACCGTCAGGCCGGCTTACCAGTACATCCTCAAGTCCGTTTCCGTTTACACGAACGACAGCTACAGGCAGTCCATCCAGGTCACCCGCGACAAGTACGACTGGAACACCTTCAGCTTCACAATGCCCGCCGCCGGCGTCGTCATCGCGCCGACCTACACCTCCGACTACTACACCATCAGCGTTGACGGCGGCAGCCACGGCAGCGTCTCCATCGAGGCCGAGCCCGCCGGCACCAACAGCTACTACGGCATCAGGAACGAGTACGTCTACATAGACGCCACTCCGAACACCGGCTACAAGGTCAAGTCCGTCACCGTCGTGGACAAGTACAACGACAGCATCAAGGTCTACGAGAGCAGCACCGCCAACCGCTACTACTTCACGATGCCCGACAGCAACGTCACCGTGAACGTGGAGTTCACCCCGCGTGTCATGTCCAACCCCTTCACCGACGTGAGGAGCACCGACTGGTTCTATGACGCGGTCAACTACGTCTACAGCGAGGGCATCATGGACGGCACCAGCGTGTACATGTTCTCTCCCAACAACGCTACCAGCCGCGGCATGCTCGTGACCATCCTGTGGCGTCTCGCGGGCCAGCCCGTCGTGACCGGCACCAGCTTCTCCGACGTGAGCAGCAGCGCCTACTACTATTACGCGGTCCTGTGGGCCTCCAAGTACGGCATCGTTGACGGCCTTGGCAACAACATGTTCGGCCCCGACCAGGCCATCACGCGCGAGCAGTTCGCGGTCATCCTGTACCGCTATGCGCAGCACTGCGGCTACAGCACCAGCGCAAACTCCACGCTGGTTGGCTACGCTGACAGCAACAAGATCAGCAGCTATGCTCTGACCGCCATGCGCTGGGCCTGCGGCGCCGGCCTCTTCGAGGGCGACGAGAGGGCCAACCTCAACCCGCAGGGTCAGACCACCCGCGCCGCCGCCGCCAAGCTCCTCATGACCTTCCAGGAGAACGTGGCGAAATAAGCACACCAAAGCCCCGGGCATGGCCCGGGGCTTTTTTATCTGCAAAATGCAAGGAGTAAAAAACGGCGCCCGCCCCGATTTGGGGCGGGCGCTTTACTTCACCTCAGGCCAGCAGGGCCTCGACGGCGTCATAGTCCACGCACTCGCCCCAGGACAGGCCCGTGACGAGGGATACGAGGTCTTCGGTAAGCTCATTGTCCAGCGCCGTGTACTCCCTGTCCGCGAGGGAAAACCAGGTGTAGCGGTCGGTGTAGGCGAGGCCGCTGTCCTCGAGGTATTCTATGTCCAGCGTGCCGGAGGCGGTTTCGACGGTAAAGCTCACAAGGTCCGACATGTCCGGTATAGCCTCTTTTGAAACGAGGTCGTAGAGGCCGCAGCTGAAGTTTGTCAGCAAATCGGAACTCACGAGGTAGACGTTCCCGTCCCCAATTGAGACGTAGCGCAGGCCGTCGAGACTGGTCTCGCCGCCGATGTCTATGGTCGTCTCAGCCTCCGCTGTGACGCTTATACTGCATTTGGGCTCGTCAAGGCCGTATTCGGCGAGGTCGTCGGGGGCTTCGATGGTCTTGGAGCTCGTAAGTTCCTCCAGCTCGCCAAGCATGGTGTTTATATAGCTGACGTCTAGGGGGAAGTCCTCGTCCCCGGCGTAGACCCAGCTGCCGCCGGAGTTCTCGAAGCGGAGAGTCTCGCCCTCGTGCGTCCAGGAGAGGGATGTGGCGGCGTCGGAGTCCAGGCTGAAGATGACCTCGGTCTCGGCCGCCTAGACCTCCTCGTCCGGGATAAATTTCACGGCGGCCAGGGCCGCACCAGCGACGATGACGAGGGCCAGCGTAAGGAAAAGCAGCTTTTTTCCGCGTTTCATCTCTTTTTCCTCCTGTACCAGACTGCGATGCCGGCCGCTAGGAAGGCGGCGGGGATAATGACGACCGCCAGCGCCGTAAGTATGGACGACGTGCCGCTGCTGATGGTGAGATACTCGGTGGAGAGGCTCTTCGCGTGGATGGAGATGCTGCTCTCGGAGCCTCCGCAGAGCCAGTTGAGTCAGTTGAGGAAGAAGTCCTCATTGCCGCCGGAGACCCCGGCGTTGGTAGCGTCGTCAAGCAGGTAGGCCGAGGAGACCCAGATGATTTGCGTCTCGACATCGTCCAGCGTCTCGGTTATGGCGACGGCAAGGGCGAAGGGGCCGTCGAGGTCGCCCTCCTCCTTCTCATAGGTGCTCATGCTGTAGCCGCTGAGCTTGGAGAAGGCCTCGTCCGAGGTCGTAAGCAGCTCCGTCACGCTGACGCCATCGCGCGGCGCCTCGCCGACGACGAGACCCTGGGCCAGTGGCAGGCACATGAAGTAGCCGCCGGAGGAGAGGGGAGAGGTTATTTCGTGACTGCCGTATTCGGGCAGAAGATTCAGGGGCGAGGGGAATATGTAGTTGTTTTGGCTGCCCTCGACGACGATGCCCTCCGCGGCGGTGACGCCGTAGTATTCCATGACTGCCTCAAGGTTTGTCAGTTCCGTGCCGTCCTGGAGCGGGGAGGTCAGGAGGATGAGCCTGCCCCCGGCCTGGAGGTATTCCAGGATGGCGTCCCGCTCGGCTTCGGATATGTCGCTGGAGGGGGCGTTTATCAGCAGGCAGTCCGCGTCCTCCGGCACACCGTCGGTGGTGAGCAGGGAGAGACTTTGAATGTCGATGTTCTGTTTTTCAACGGCGGTGGTGAAAGAGGTCGAGAGCTCCGCCTCCCCGTGGCCGCTGAGAGTGTAGAGCAGAGGCAGATCCTCGCTCGTGACGTAGTCGATGGCGCTGGTGAGCTCGCTCTCGCCGGCGAAGCTGACGTCGTAGCTGCCGGTGGAATAATAGCTGCTGTAGTCGTACTCATAGAGGTCCGAATAGCTGACATAGGTGTTCCGCTCGCCGCACTCGACTACGAGGCTGTTGTTGTAGACAGTCCCGGTGACGTACTGCTGTACGAAGGTAGGCTGTACGTCTGGGTCAACCTTGCTGACCGTGAGCTCGCCCGACGCCGCGGTATAGCGTTCGAGCAGGGTGCCGAGGGTGGAGTCCTTGGCGCCGTCCTGGACGATCCAGTAGACCGTGACCTCATCCTCAAGGCCGGAAAGCAGCAGCTCCGTCTGCTCGGAGAGAGAGTAGAGCGAGTTGGAGGTGGTGTCGAACTGCGTGTATTTGGCGGGCAGAGCGCCGACAAGGACGTTTGCAAAGACGGCGATGGCGATGACGATGACCGCCGCAAGCACGCTGTAGCCGCCAACGCGGAAGCTGCGGGTGTGGAGCCGTCCAAGCATCTCGGCAGGGCGGGGTAGCTTTATCGCGGGTTTTTTCATTCGCTCCACCTCCTCTTCTCAAGGGACTGTACGCTCAGGAAGATGAAAACGGCGATGACGCTGAGGAAATAGACGACGGAGCGCAGGTCGAAGATGCCGTCCACAAAGCCGTAAAAGCTGTCAAAGAGCGAGAGCCGCTCCATGAGCGCGGGGAAGAGGCCCTCAAAGGCCGAGCTGTCCACCAGGAAGGCCGCAAGCAGAAGCGCCTCAAGCACAGCCATGAGGACCAGCGAGGCAAAGCCTGAGCGGGTCATGAGCCTGAATACGGCCCCGAGCAGAAGCACCAGTACGGTGAAGGCCAGCAGTGAGCCTCCCGCCGTGGTCGAGGCGTAGGAGGCGAGGCTGGTTATGAAGTAGTTGAGCAGCATGACGACAAAGCAGAGCCCCGCCGCAACTGCCTGGCTTTCCGTCAGGGAGGAGACGAACATGCCTATGGCGATGAGCGCCGCGCCCAGCAGGAAAAAGCCGAAAATGGCCGAATACGCCGCGGGCAGGTACACACTGCCGAATGCGCAGAGAACGAGCGGGTAGACGCAGACCACGAGCACGGGTACTGCAAAGACGGTGAGCAGCGCGAGATACTTGCCCAACACCACGCGGGTCATGCTCAGGGGCAGGGAATAGAGCAGCTGGTCCGTGCGCTGCCTGCGCTCCTCTGCGATTATCTTCATGGTGAGGATGGGGACGATGACGAGAAAGACGAAGGACATGCCGCCCAGGACATATTCAAAGTTCACCATGCAGGCGCGCAGGTTGTAGGCCATGGTGTAGATTCCGGCGAAGAGCAGCATGAAGGCGCCAAACACATAGCCCGTGACGTTGGTGAAGTACGAGGAGACCTCGTGCCTGTATACTGCGGTCATGCCTCCGCCTCCTTTCTGTCGCCGGTCAGCTCGATGAAGATGTCCTCCAGCGAGGCGCGGGCGGAATTCATGCGCAGGATGGGCCTGTTTGCGCGGCTGAAGGTGAAGAACACCTCGCGGCAGAGCGCGTCGCTGTCCGCGCCGCCGGTCTCGAGCGTGACGGCGCAGCGGCCTCCGTCAAGCGGTTCCGTACGCATCCCGCTGACGAGCGCGAGCGGGGAAAGCAGGCGCACTGCCTCCTCCGGCTCGGCCTCGACGGTCAGCTCCACCGTCGTCGTACCGGCGAAGAGGCGTTCAAGGTTCTCCGGCGTGTCGCAGGCGACTAGTTTGCCCTTGGAGATGATGAGGATGGTCTGGCAGACAGCTTGCACCTCGGAGAGGATGTGGCTGCTGAGGATGACCGTGTGTTCGCGCCCGAGGTCCTTTATCAGGTCGCGTATCTCGATGATCTGGATGGGGTCGAGGCCGACAGTCGGCTCGTCGAGGATGACGACCTTCGGCTCGCCCAATAGCGCCTGGGCTATGCCCACGCGCTGGCGGTAACCCTTGGAGAGGTTCTTGATGAGCCGGTCCGAGACGTCCTCGATTTGCGTGACGGACATCACCCTCTCCATCTGCTGCGCGAGCTCGGCCTTATCGAGACCTTTGGCCCGGCCAACGAAGCTCAGGTATTCCCTCGGCGTTCTGTCGAGGTAGAGCGGCGGCTGCTCCGGCAGGTAGCCCAGCAGGCGTTTGGCCTGCGCGGCGTCCTCGAAAATGTCGAGGCCGTCTATCTTCACCTCGCCGGAGGTGGCGGCGAGGCAGCCGGTCATGATGTTCATGGTCGTGGACTTCCCGGCACCGTTGGGGCCGAGGAAGCCGTAGATCTGCCCGTCCCCGATGGTGAAGCTCAAATCGGAGACGGCGGTGTGTGCGCCGTAGCGCTTGGTCAGATGACTGACTTCAATCAAGGCAGATACCCCCTTACCTCGCAGAAGCCGTCGAGCCTCGGCACCATGACGTCCAGCAGCAGATCGTAGATGCCCGTCAGGGCGTATTCGGCCCCGCTGTCGCCGTCGGAGACGACTTCGATCTCAAAGCCCGCGCGCCCTAGCAGGGTGCGGAGAGAATCGGCCAGCAGCGCTTCGTCTTCGATAATGAGTATTTTCATATGTATCACCCGGGATAACGATACACCCCGTACCTTAAACGAACCTGTAAAGCCGACCGGAGCGCGCAAAAAAGCCGGGCCGGTAGGCCCGGCCCGGAGCTATCTGTAGTATTTTGCAATGGCGGCCAGGAAGCGCTCGCCGTATTTTTTCGCCTTTCTCTCTCCCACGCCTGAGACGCGGAGAAACTCGTCCATGTCTTTCGGCATCCTCACGGCCATGTCTTCGAGCGTGGCGTTGGAAAAGACGACGTAGGGCGGAACCCCCTCCTCGGCTGCGATCTGCATACGCAGGGCGCGCAAGGCCGAGTAGATGTCGCCGCCGGCGGCGGGCAGGGAGGAGGCGGCGCGTTTTTTGCGCGCCGGCTTTGCGCGCGGCGCGGTGCGGCGCAGGTACATCTCCACTTTCGCCCCGCGGAAGAGCACGTCCCCGGCTTCGGGCGTCAGCTCCAGTACGTGATGCTTCGGCTCCGTGCGCAGGCAGCCCAGCTCCTCCAGCCGGTCCACGAGGGCGTAGAGCCCCTCCGCACTGGAGCCGCGCAGCAGTCCGTAAGTAGAGAGCTTGTCCAGCCCCAGCTCCAGCACGCGCGCTTCTCGGCTTCCGCGCAGCACCTGGATAATGAGCGTGCGCCCCACGCCGTAGCCCAGACGGCTCCTCACGCGCTTCACGCAGGAGAGCAGCATCTGAGCCTGGACGGTCACGTCCTGCTTTGCCAGCCCGGAGCGGCAGTTGGCGCAGGCGCCGCAGCTCTCCGGGTGCTCCTGGCCGAAATAGCCGAGGATGCAGCCTCGCAGGCAGCCGCCCGTGCGGCAGTATTCCACCATGCTGTTCAGCCTGTCCATGTCGCGGCGGCGCAGGGCCTCGCGCTCGTCCGCTCCGAGCTCCTCGTTCTCGCCGCTGTGTTCTATGAGGAAGCGGGCCGTAATAATGTCAGAGGGGGAGTAGAGCAGCAGGCAGTCCGCCGGAGAGCCGTCCCGCCCGGCGCGCCCCGCCTCCTGATAGTAGGCTTCGAGGCTTTTCGGCATGTTGTAGTGGACGACGTAGGCGACGTTGGACTTGTCTATGCCCATGCCGAAGGCGTTCGTGGCCACCATGACGGCGGCACGGTCGTACTGGAAATCCTCCTGCGCGCGGCGGCGCTCGGCGTCGGGCAGCCCGGCGTGGTACTGCACGGCGGGAAAGCCGGCTTCCCTGAGCTTGGCGCAGACCTGTTCCACCGCCGAGCGCGTGGCGCAGTAGACTATGCCGCTCTTGTCCGGACGCGAGCGCAGAAAGCGGAGCAGCTCGGTGAACTTGTCCGCCGGCCGGCGCACGTCGAGAAAGAGGTTCGGCCTGTCGAAGCCCGTGACCAGCACGTCCGCCTCCCGCAGCCGCAGCAGGCGGAGGATGTCGTCCCGGACGGCGGGCGTCGCCGTCGCCGTGAAGGCTGCAACGACGGGACGGCGGGGCAGGGAGGCGATGAAGGGTTCGATCGCGAGGTAGCTCGGCCTGAAATCCTGCCCCCACTGAGAGACGCAGTGCGCCTCGTCCACGGCGACGAGGGAGATCTCCAGCTCCTGCGCGAGAGAGGCAAAGGCGCGGCTGTCCAGCCGCTCGGGCGCTATGTACAGCAGGCGAAATTCGCCCCGGCCCAGACCGGCCAGGACCTCCCGCCGCTCCTGCGTGTCAAGACTGCTGTTGAGATAGGCGGCGGGGATGCCGTCCTCGCGCAGAGCCTCGACCTGATCCTTCATGAGCGAGATGAGCGGCGAGACTACAAGCGTCAGGCCCGGCAGCAGCAGGGCTGGCAGCTGGTAGCACAGCGACTTTCCACCGCCGGTGGGCATTATGCCGAGGCAGTCCCGCCCGCAGAGGATGTCGTCGATGAGCCGCTCCTGACCGGGACGGAATCCATCCAGGCCGAAGTATTTGCGAAGCGCCGAGACCTTGTCCAAGACCCTCGCCTCCTTGATGTGCCGCCCGGGCTTGCGCCTTGACAAACCGGCGGGCGTATTTTAGAATCAGCCTGGGAGTTGATAACATGAGCGAGCACAGCCACATAGCCCCGGACGGGACGGTGTATACGCACAGCCATGAGCACAAGCACCAGCATACGCAGACCAAGGCCGTCGTGAACCGCCTATCCCGCGCCATCGGCCATCTGGAATCCGTGCGCAAGATGGTGGAGGACGGGCGGGACTGCACGGAGGTGCTGGTCCAGCTGGCCGCCGTGCGCTCGGCGCTCAACAACACCGCCAAGGTCATACTGAAGGACCATGTCGAGCACTGCCTGGCCGACGCCGTGGAGTGCGGGGACATGGAGGCCCTGGAGCAGCTCAACCGGGCTATAGAGCAGTTTATGAGCTAAATGATCATGCCCCCGTCCGCGCCGAGCACCTGCCCGGTGACGAAGGAGGCCGCCTCGCTTGCGAGGAAGGCCACGACGCGGGAGATGTCCTCCGGCCGTCCGATGCGGCCGAGGGCGGAGTTTTCGGCCATCGCGGCCTTGTCCTCCACCGTGAAGCAGGAGAGCATGTCCGTGTCGATGGCGCCGGGGGCCACGGCGTTCACGCGGATGCCCGAGGGTCCGAGCTCCTTGGCAAGCCCCTTGACGAAGGATATGACCGCCCCCTTCGTCGCGGAGTACGCCGTCTCACAGGAACCGCCGCGCACGCCGAGGATGGAGGAAGTGCAGATTATGCAGCCGCGCTTGCGCTCCACCATGTAGGGTATCGCCTCGCGGCAGCAGTGGAACATCCCGTTTACGTTTACGTCGAAAAGACGCCGCCATTCGGCGTCCGTCATGTCCTGCAGCAGACCGCTCCAGGCAACGCCTGCGTTGCAGACGAGCAGGTCGAAGGGTCCGGCGGCCTCGAACATGGCGCGTACCTGCGCGGGCTCTGCGACATCCGCGCGTACCGCCTCGGTGCCGAGCTCGGCGGCGAGGGCTTCGGCCATCTCCCGGCTGTTCAGGTAGTTTATCGTGACGCGCCAGCCGTCTGCGGCCAGCGCCCGGGCCTCCGCCGCGCCTATGCCGCGGGAGGAGCCGGTCACAAGAGCTTTCTTCATAAAAATATCACCCGGACAAGATTTTACCACAGCCGGCGGATTTGTAAAGGCGCGAGAGCGCAAAGGTGAGGACAATGAAAGAGGACAACAGGAAAAACAACGCCCCGCCCCCCAAAAGGGAGCGGGAAGCTCCGCGCCCGCCGCGGCGCGAGGAATACGAGGCCCCGCCCAAGACCCGGACCTGGGGATTCATAGTCGGAGCGGTGCTGCTGCTGGCCATATTGACCGTGGTGCTGTGCATCATGGGCGGCGTATTCGACTTCAACAAGGGCGCGTCGGAGACGGACGCCCCCGCCGCAGAGACCCAGGCTCCGCAGGAGAATACTGAGCCGCCGGCCGAGAACACCCCCACGCCCAGCCCCACGCCTCCAGAGGAGAGCGAGGCCCCGGAGATCCACACCGTGAACGCCATCGCCGGAAACGGAGGCTCCATCTCGCCCTCCGGCATAGTCGAGGTCGAGGACGGCGGCAGCGTGACCTTCACAATAACCGCCGACCCGGGCTACGTGCTCTCAGAGCTGAAAGTGGACGGCTACACGGCGGAGCTGACGGACAGCTTCACTTTCCCGAACGTGACGGGGGAGCATACCATCTATGCCATTTTCCGCGAGGAAGTTGTGGAGACTCCGCCGCCCACGCCGACGGAGACGCCGGTGGAGACGGAAGACCCGTTTTGGCCCTATATAACTCTTCCGCCTGAGATAGACGGCGACGAGTTTGTGACCGACCAGCCCGCCTATCCCGACAACTCCTTTCCCTCGGACTTCTTCCCCGGCTGAACGTGCCGGGCGCGCAGCAGACCGCAGGCCGGGCGGAGTCCGGCCTGCGGTTTTTCGACGCTCTGCGGCAAACGACTTGTTTTTCCCCACCTGTAATGGTATAATTCCTGATGCATCTGACGGGTCTCCCACCCGGCATCCACCAACGAGAGGAGGCGAGACGGCTTGAAAACTCGGCACGTGCTGATGGCGTTTACCTTTATAGTGCTCCTTATTTTTCTGATCATCGTCGTCTCCTCACGCTCCACGGAGATGGGCAAGCTCTACCCGGACGATGTGGATATTGACGCCGGCCTCACGCAGACCGCCCCCTCGCCCCAGGCCTCCGCCGAGGCGAACTATGACGTGAATCCCGCCCCTGAAAAGACCGGCAGCCCCAAGGATACAAAGCCGGATATAGATATTGACTCCTGGCAGTATCTGCTCGCCAACAGCGACAACAACATCGGCAAATATTCGCCCCAGGTAGTCGCTGTCGAAGAAACAGCCCAGTATTTTGACGAACGTGCCGTGGACGCCCTCGTGGACTTCCTGGACGCAGCCCGCGCGGCGGGCTATTCGCCGTATATCATGGCCTCCTACAGGCCATATTCGTCGCAGGAATACATCTATAACGGCAAGGCCAGCCAGCTCAGCTGGCCGGACTACCCGGATGCCCAGGATTATGCGGACGCCGCCAAGCTCGTCGCCGCTCCCGGTACCAGTGACCACCAGACCGGCCTCGCCGTGGATATCACCGACAAGTATTACAGCACCATGGACGCTTCGCGGATGGACCAGGAGTTCCTCACCTGGCTTGCGGACAACTGTGCTGAGTACGGGTTCATCCTCCGCTATCCCAGTTCCAAAGTCTCCATCACCGGATGGGACGAGCCGTGGCACTTCCGCTATGTGGGGAAGGAGGCAGCCGTGTTCATCATGGACAACAACCTCTGCCTGGAGCAGTTTGTCTCCCTGTATAAGTGAATGAGTGACGCCCGAGGGCCGCTCCTGACGGCCCCGGGCGTTTTTTTGAGAATTTTTATTATAAAAAAATCTTGACTAATCTTGTGCAATATGCTAAAATCTATCTTCGCTCGGGCATATTCTGCCTACGAGCAGGTCTTTTTCTGAAAAAGTGCTGAAAACAGCCTTGTTTCGGGAAAAGTCATCACATTTTCAACGATTCAGGAAAGGAGGAAAAATATGCCGACATTCAACCAGCTTGTCAGAAAGGGAAGGGAGCAGGCCACCTACAAGTCCACCTCCCCCGCCATGCAGAAGGGTCTGAACACGATCAAGAACTGCGAGACGGACATTTCCTGCCCGCAGAAGCGCGGCGTCTGCACCGCGGTGCGTACTTCGACCCCCAAGAAGCCGAACTCCGCTCTGCGTAAGATCGCCCGTGTGCGTCTGACCAACGGCTACGAGGTCACCGCCTATATTCCGGGCGTGGGCCACAACCTGCAGGAGCACAGCGTCGTCATGATCCGCGGCGGCCGTGTCAAGGACCTGCCTGGCGTGCGCTACCACATAATCCGCGGCACGCTCGACACCCAGGGCGTCGATGGCCGCAGGCAGGGCCGTTCCAAGTATGGCGCGAAGCGTCCCAAGGCCGGTAAGAAATAATCCGGCGGCATAGCTCCGACTGTTTATATGATATTAACCGTATCGTATGGACCCGGGGCGCAGCGGGGGGCGAAGGAGCCCCTCGAGTACCGATGAAGTCATTTTTTAATGAAGGAGGGAAGCATAGTGCCCAGAAGAGGTAACGTTCCCAAAAGAGAGATCTTGCCGGATCCTGTGTACAACAGCGTGCTGGTGACGAAGCTCATCAACAGCATCATGCTGGACGGCAAGAAGGGCGTCGCACAGAAGGTCGTGTACGATGCGTTCGATATAATCAAAAACAAGACCGGGAAGGATCCCCTTGAGGCTTTCACCGAGGCCATGAACAACATCATGCCCAGCCTGGAAGTCAAGGCCCGCCGCGTGGGCGGCGCCACCTACCAGGTGCCTATCGAGGTCCGTCCCGAGCGCCGTCAGACTCTCGGCCTGCGCTGGCTCACGCTGTACGCCCGCAAGCGCGGCGAGAAGACCATGAAGGAGCGCCTTGCCGGCGAGATAATGGACGCCTGCAACGGCCTCGGCGCCGCTGTCAAGAAGCGTGAGGATACTCACAAGATGGCCGAGTCCAACAAGGCCTTCGCACATTTCAGGTGGTAAGAAGTTTAGGAGCGTTCTATGCCCAGAGAATTTTCGCTTGAAAATACGAGAAACATCGGCATAATGGCCCACATCGACGCGGGCAAGACCACGACCACGGAGCGCATACTGTTCTATACGGGCGTCAACTATAAGATAGGCGAGACGCACGAGGGCACCGCTACGATGGACTGGATGGAGCAGGAGCAGGAGCGCGGCATCACGATAACGAGCGCCGCCACGACCTGCCACTGGCGCGGCTGCCGGCTGAACATCATCGACACGCCGGGCCACGTGGACTTCACCGTCGAGGTCGAGCGCAGCCTGCGCGTGCTGGACGGCTGCGTGACCGTGCTCTGCGCGAAGGGCGGAGTCGAGCCCCAGTCTGAGACTGTGTGGCGCCAGGCCGACCATTACAACGTACCACGTCTCATCTATATCAACAAGATGGACATCATGGGCGCGAATTTCTTCAACGTGATAGACATGGTCCATGACAGGCTCAAGGCGAACGCCGTGCCCATCCAGCTGCCCATAGGCAAGGAAGCCGATTTTCGCGGCATAATTGACCTTGTGGACATGAAGGCGGACATCTATTACGATGATTTGGGCAAGGACATGCGCGTTGAGGAGATACCCGAGGACATGCGCGAGCTGGCCGAGGAGTACCGCACGAACCTTCTTGAAGCCGTCTCCGATTTCGATGATGAGATCATGGAGCGCTATCTGGAGGGCGAGGAGGTCCCCGCCGACATGATACGCGCAGCCATCCGCAAGGCCACCGTCGCCGTCAAGATGATACCCGTCACCTGCGGCACGTCCTACAAAAACAAGGGCGTGCAGAAGCTGCTGGACGCGATAGTCGATTATCTGCCCAGCCCCCTCGACATTCCGCCCGTCGAAGGCACAAACCCCAAGACTGGCGAGACCGAGACCCGCAAGGCGAGCGACGACGAGCCGTTCTCGGCTCTGGCCTTCAAGATAATGACCGACCCCTACGTGGGCAAGCTCGCGTTCTTCCGTGTGTATTCCGGCACGGTGAACGCCGGCGAGACGGTCATAAACGTGTCCAAGGGCCAGCGTGAGCGCATGGGCAGAATACTGCTCATGCATGCAAATCACCGCGAGGATCTGCAGACGGCCTATTCCGGCGATATCGCCGCCGCGGTGGGCCTGAAGAATACGACAACGGGCGATACCCTGTCGGACGACAAGCACCAGATACTGCTTGAGACGATGGAGTTCCCCGACCCCGTTATCCGCGTCGCTATAGAGCCCAAGACGAAAGCCGGCCAGGAGAAGATGAGCATAGCTCTCGCCAAGCTGGCCGAGGAGGACCCGACCTTCCGCACCTGGACGGACGAGGAGACAGGTCAGACTATAATCGCCGGCATGGGCGAGCTCCATCTGGAGATAATAGTAGACAGGCTCCTGCGCGAGTTCAAGGTCGAGGCGAACGTCGGCAAGCCCCAGGTCTCGTACAAGGAGACCATCACGAAGGCAGCGACGGTGGATACCCGGTATGTGCGCCAGACCGGCGGACGCGGACAATTTGCCCACGTCAAGCTCACCATCGAACCCAACGAGTCCGGAAAGGGCTACGAGTTCGAGGACGATATACACGGCGGCGCGATACCGAAGGAATATATACCCTGCGTGGATCAGGGCATCCAGGGCGCGATGCACGCCGGCGTACTCGGCGGCTATCAGGTCGTGGACATCAAGGCCAAGCTCATCGACGGCTCCTTCCACGAGGTGGACTCGTCCGAGCTCGCGTTCAAGATCTGCGGCAGCATGGCTTTCAAGGAGGCCATGGCGAAGGCCGGACCGACGCTGCTTGAGCCCATCATGAAGGTTACGGTAACGGCGCCGGAGGAGTATATGGGCGACGTAATGGGCGACATAAACGCCCGTCGCGGCCAGATCTCCGGCACGGACATCCGCAACGGCGCGGCGATAATAAACGCCAACGTGCCGCTGTCCACGATGTTCGGCTATGCCACGGACCTGCGCAGCAAGACGCAGGGACGCGCCAACTACAGCATGGAGCCCAGCCACTTTGTTGAGCTGCCGAAGTCGCTCCAGGAAAAACTTATCGGTAACCGGGGCTGAGCCTCGAACTGATAAAAGGACATCCACAAGAAAAATCAATTACTGATTATTGAGGAGGATACCAAAATGGCAAAGCAGATGTTCAACCGCAGCAAGCCCCACGTCAATATCGGCACCATCGGCCACATCGACCACGGCAAGACCACCCTGACCGCGGCCATCACCAAGGTCCTGCACATGGCTGACTCCAGCGCCGCCGAGTACACCGCCTACGACCAGATAGACAAGGCTCCCGAGGAGCGCGCCCGCGGCATCACCATCAACACCGCCCACGTCGAGTACCAGACCGACGACCGCACCGGCGCCAACGGCGAGCAGATCCAGGGCCGCCACTACGCCCACGTCGACTGCCCGGGCCACGCTGACTATATCAAGAACATGATCACCGGTGCTGCTCAGATGGACGGCGCCATCCTCGTCATCGCCGCCTCCGACGGCCCCATGGCCCAGACCCGTGAGCACCTGCTGCTCGCCCGCCAGGTCAACGTGCCTTATATAGTCGTCTTCCTGAACAAGTGCGACCAGGTCGACGATCCCGAGCTGCTCGAGCTCGTCGAGATGGAGGTCCGCGAGCTGCTCGACAAGTACGAGTTCCCCGGCGACGACACCCCGATCATCAAGGGTTCCGCTCTGAAGGTCCTCGAGAGCAACAGCACCGATCCTCACGCCCCCGAGTATGCCTGCATCTGGGAGCTCATGGACGCTGTCGACACCTGGATCAAGACCCCCGAGCGCAAGGCTGACCAGCCCTTCCTGATGCCCATCGAGGACGTCTTCACCATCACCGGCCGCGGCACCGTCACCACGGGCCGTGTCGAGCGTGGCCGCGTCAAGGTCGGCGACAAGGTCGAGATCGTCGGCATCAAGGAGACCCAGGAGACCGTCGTCACCGGCACCGAGATGTTCCACAAGACCCTCGAGTTCGCCGAGGCCGGCGACAACGTCGGCACCCTGCTCCGCGGCATCGCGAAGAAGGACGTCGAGCGCGGCCAGGTTCTCGCTGCTCCCAAGAGCATTCACCCCCACACCAAGTTCAAGGGTCAGGTCTACGTCCTGAGCAAGGACGAGGGCGGCCGTCACACCCCGTTCTTCAACAACTACCGTCCCCAGTTCTACTTCCGTACCACCGACGTGACCGGCGTCATCTCCCTGCCCGAGGGCGTTGAGATGTGCATGCCCGGCGACAACGTCGACATGGATGTTGAGCTGATCACCCCCATCGCCATCGAGAACGGCCTCCGCTTCGCTATCCGCGAGGGCGGCCGCACCGTCGGCTCCGGCGTCGTTATCGCCATCAACGAGTAATCTGACGTTGCTGTAAAGCATTACAGGGAATTGCCGAAAGGCAATTCCCTGTAATTTTAACTCAGGCCGTGCATGAAGCCGCCCAGAGAGGCCGAGTGTATGTCGCCGCCTATGACGCGGCCTTTGTAGATGAAGAGCTGTGCTATGACGCCCGTCTCGCCGCTGGGATAGCTGTTGAGCATATAGGTGTAGCTCTCGCAGACCTCGCCGCAGTATTGGCTGAGGTCAAAGCCCTGCTGCTTCTGCAGCTCGTTGTACTCGGCGAGCACACCGCCCAGCGTTTCGGGCAGGACTATCTCCTTCGCCGTCTCGCTGGCAGGGTCTGCATCCCAGCCGAGCGAGGCCAGATATTCCACGCGCTTCTCCGTCGTCGTGAGCCCGGAGCCTGAGCCGCCGGAGCAGATGAGCACGATAACGGCTAGAACGACCGCCGCGGCTATGATGATAAATACCGCGCTTCTTTTGCTGAGTTTTGATTTTGTCACGGGACATCCCCTCCCGTTTCAGTATATTTGAGAGACGGTGCCTATATGACTGAACGCCTCGACAAGCTATTATCCGACAGCGGCCTCTATTCCCGCAGCGAGGCGCGCGCCTTGGTCCGCGCCGGCCGGGTCAGCGTGGACGGCGCGGCCATAACAGCGCCTGAACGCAAGTTTTCCCGTGAGTGCGATATCCGCGTGGACGGGGAGAGGCTCAATTGCGCGAAATACCGCTACTTTATGCTGGACAAGCCCGAGGGATACGTCTGTGCGACGGAGGACTCGCGCCTGCCAACTGTCCTGGAGCTGCTGCCGGAGGAATTTCACGGCCTGGGGCTCTTTCCGGTGGGGAGGCTCGACAGGGACACGACCGGCCTGCTGCTGCTCACGAACGACGGAGACTACGCCCACAAGGTCATATCGCCGCGCTCTAAGGTCGAAAAGTGCTATCTTGCGGAGACGGAGGCCCCGGTCACGTCCGAGGATGCGGCAGCCTTCGCAGAAGGTCTGACCCTTGCTGACGGCACGCGCTGCCTGCCCGCGGGGCTTGAACCGCTCGATGGGAATTACTGCCTTGTGCGCGTCATGGAGGGCAAATACCACCAGGTAAAACGAATGCTTGCCTCGCGCGGCAAGCCGGTGACGCGCCTGCGCCGCCTGTCAATAGGCGCGTTGTCACTGCCGCCGGCCTCGGAACCTGGGGAGCTTCGTGAGCTTGACGAAAGCGCGAAAAACCTTGCATTGACGCAATTGTGAACGAATGAATTAGCCTAATTTGTGCCATTTCACAACGAAAAACTAAAATGTTCACAAAAAGAACACAATTTTCTATTGAAATTTGCACAGAAATGTATTATTATGTTAAGCGCAAAATCGGTGAATATTGTATATTATAACTAAAGCCCTCGCGGCGCCGGGGGAGAGCAGGAGCGCCGCGTTCGGGAGCCATCGTCAACAGGGAGGATGCTAAATATGTCAAGCAGGGTGTTTCAAAGTGTGATAGTTCAGATGAAGGAAGCCACAGAAAGATGCATAGGCGTGGTGGACGAGCAGGGCTTCGTTATAGCGTGCAGCGAGCTTTCGATGATAGGCTCGCACCTGGACGACCTGCAGGCCGCGCTCGCGGACAATCCGGAACAAATTTTCACTTCAGCCGTCAGAACATATAAGCTGCTCGGCGTGACCGGTTCGCGCTTTGACTACGCCGTGTTTGTCGCGGGGCATGACGCCGCCGCGCGCAGCATATGCATCCTCGCCTCCGTGGCCATGAACGAGGCCCGAACGAATTACGAGGAGAAGCACAACAAGGCTACGTTCGTCAAGAACATCATTTCCGACAATATCCTGCCCGGCGACGTGTATGTCAGGGCCAAGGAGCTGCACTTTGTGACCGACGTGCCGCGCTCCGTGTATCTGGTCCGCCAGCTGGACCGTTCCGACGTCGCGGCGCTGGAAGTTATTCAGAACCTCTTCCCGGACAGGCAGAGGGATTTTGTCCTGTCTGTGAGCGAGACGGATATCGTCGTCATTAAGGAGCTCACCCGTGAGGAGCGCCCGGAGGATATCGTCGCCGTAGCCGAGAACATCGAAAACGCCGTCCGGAGCGAGCTGCTGGTGAAGACCGTCATCGGCATCGGCACGACGGCCTACCACCTGCGCGAGCTGGCCGACAGGTATAAGGAAGCCCAGGTCGCCATCGAGGTCGGCAAGGTCTTCGACACTGAGAAGTCCATCATCAACTACGAGAATCTCGGCATTGGCCGCATCATCTACCAGCTGCCGACCACCCTGTGCGAGATGTTCCTCTCCGAGGTCTTCAAGAAGAACCCCATCGAGGCCCTGGATCCGGACACGCTGGAGACGATAAACAAGTTCTTTGAGAACAACCTGAACGTATCTGAGACAAGCCGCAAGCTGTACGTCCACCGCAACACCCTGGTGTACAGGCTTGAGAAGATAAAAAAGATCACCGGCTTGGACCTGCGCGAGTTTGACCACGCCATAGTGTTCAAGGTCGCCATGATGGTCAAAAAATACCTCGACACGCAGAATACATCCAAGTACTGAGCGCCGGGGACAAACGGAGGATCGTAACCTATGGTTCAGATGAACAACGTCACGATGATTTACGACAGCAGCGGCACCGAGGCGCTCAACGGCGTAAATCTCGAGATCAACGAGGGGGAATTCGTTTTCCTGGTCGGGCCTTCCGGATCTGGCAAGACCACTATCATCAAGCTCATCACCGGAGAGGTCCAGGCGAAGTCGGGCGAGATAACCGTCAACGGCTTCGATATGCGCCGCATAAAGCGCCGGAGGCTGCCGAAGCTGCGCAGGACGCTGGGGGTCATCTTCCAGGACTTTCGTCTCATCGACAAAATGACGGTGTATGACAACGTTGCATTTGCGATGCGCGTGGTCGGAGCGACGAACAAGGACATCAAGGAGCGCGTTCCGTATGTGCTTGAGCTGGTCGGACTGAAGGGCCGCGAAAAGCGCTATCCGCAGGAGCTTTCGGGCGGCGAGCAGCAGCGTGTGGCGATAGCCAGGGCGCTGGTGAACAGTCCGAGAATGATAATAGCGGACGAGCCCACCGGCAACCTGGACCCGGTGCGCAGCCTGGAGCTCATGCTCCTGCTCGAGAAGATCAACGAGCTGGGAACGACGGTCCTGGTCGTCACGCATGAAAAGGAGCTCGTGAACGCCTTTTCGAAGAGAGTCGTGGCCATTGACGAGGGCAAGGTCATAAGCGACGGAATGGACGGGTATTACAACTATGAATAGACTTGGATATCTGATAAAATCCGGCATCACGGGCATATTCAGCCACGGGCTCATGAGCTTTGCCACGGTCACGATAATCATGGCTTGCCTCATCATCATGGGCAGCTTTGGTCTGCTGGTCGTGAACATAAACGATATGCTCGCCGGCCTGGAGGACGAAAACGAGGTCGTCGCATTTGTCGACGACGTGCTGACGCTGGAAGAGGCCCAGGCGCTCCAGCCGCTGGTGGAAGCCGTGCCGAACGTGGCGGGCGTGGAGTTCATCACCAACGAGGAGGCCATGGAGGACTTCCAGGAGGACTATGACCCTGAGCTTTTCGACATCCTGGACGCCTCCGCTTTCAGGCACAGATATGTCATCCACCTGACGGATATCAGCCTCATGAGCCAGACGAAGCAGGACCTCGAAAACGTTGACGGCATCGCCAAGGTCAACGCGCACCTGGATTATGCACAGGCTTTCATAATGGCGAGGAACATCGTGAGCATAGTGTCTCTCATTCTCATCGTCATTCTGATCATCGTGTCCTTCTTCATAATGTCCAACACGATAAAGCTGGCCACGTTCACGCGGCGAGAGGAGATAGCCATTATGAAGATGGTCGGCGCGTCGAACGGCTTTATCCGCTGCCCCTTCATCGTCGAGGGCCTGGTCCTGGGCGTGCTCGGCGGCGGACTGGCCTTCCTCATCGAGTGGGGCCTGTACAACCTCGTGACCGGAAAGATAGTGACCGGCGTCACCGGCACGCTGATAAGTGTCGTGCCCTTTGCCGAGGTCATGTTCCCCCTGCTGGGCGCCTACGTGGCCGTGGGCGTGCTCGTCGGCGTGGTCGGCGGCTCCAGCGCGATCAGAAACTACCTGAAGGTCTGAGCCTCATAGGAGACAGCGAATGAAGAAAAAAGCAATATCCATAGTCTGCATAGTTCTGGCCTTTCTCATGATGGTCACGCTGGTGGTGTCCGTAGTCGGCTCCCTCGGCGCCCTGGCCGCGGATGAGCAGGACCAGATAGACGCTCTGGAGCAGCAGAAGATAGAGCTCCAGAGCCAGCAGGCGAGCATTCAGACGAACATCAACGACCTCATGGCCCAGCAAGCGGACGTTATCGAGCAGAAGGCCGCGATGGACGAGAAGAACGAGCTCGCCCGTCAGGAGATAGAGCTCATAAACGAGCAGATAGACGTCTATACGGACCTCATAGAGCAGAAGGCCCGCGAGCTGGAGAAGGCCGAGGCTGCCGAGCAGGCGCAGTATGACCTCTATTGCAAGCGCGTGCGCGCGATGGAGGAGGAAGGCAGCTATACATATCTCGACATTCTCTTCCAGTGCCGCAGCCTTTCTGACGTGCTCTCCGCGATAGACATGATCGGAGAGATAATGGACGCGGACAAGCGGCTTTTTGAGGAGTACAAGACCGCCCGTGAGAACACCGAGCAGGTCAAGGCTGAGTATGAGGGCACGCTCCAGCAGCTGGGCGAGAAGCAGGAGACGCTCGAGGCCGAGAAGGCCGAGCTCGAGGCTCAGATAGCCGCCGCCGTGGAGGTCATAAACCAACTGGAGAACGACATCGAAGCGGCGAAGGCGGAATACGCCAAGGCCGCGGCAGCAGAGGCAGCCGCCCAGGCCAGCATCAACGCAATAATCGCGCAGATGCAGGCAGAGGAGGAGGCCGCCAGGCAGGAAGCCGCGGAGAACAACCAGCAGTATACCGGCACCGGCTCCACAGCAACCGGCACCTATATCTGGCCCTGCCCCTCCAGTACATATGTCACCAGCGCCTTCGGCATGCGCGAGCACCCGCTCTTCGGGGATGAGCGCCCGCACAGCGGCATAGACATCGCCGGCTCGGCTGGCTCGGAGGTCCTGGCCGCAGACAGCGGCACCGTCGCAGTCGCGACCTACAGCTCCTCCTACGGCAACTATGTCACGATTTACCACTCCAACGGCGACTATACGCTCTACGCCCACATGAGCAGCCTGGCCGTCACCGCCGGGCAGAACGTCACACAGGGCGATGTTATAGGCTACGTCGGCTCCACCGGCTGGGCGAACGGGCCGCACCTGCACTTCGAGATAAGGGTGAACGGCTCCACGGTGGACCCGCTCAGTTACTTCTCCAACTACACCCTCGCCCCGGACGCCTGAGTTCAGGGTAAAAGCATACTCAATAAGCACGGGCGGCCCGAATAAGGCCGCCCGTACAGCGGCATATGCGGGCGTTGCCCTGAGGACGGGAGGAAAGCATGAAAAACGGATTCGGAAGATTTCTGCACGCATTTTTCGGCATAAAGATACGCTTCTGGGCGTTTATACTTATCTGTGCCATCTGCGTGGGCGTCACCTACGGCCTCACGGTCCGCAGCGAGCGGGACAGGATAGGCGGCGGCGACAACTACACCCAGGCCATGAAATACCTGGAGATAAAAAACGTCCTCGACAAATATTACGTGGACGACGTGAACGAGGAGGCCGTCTCCTCCGCGGCGTTTGACGCCATGGTCACGGGCCTGGGCGACAAGTGGAGCGACTACATGAGTCCCTCGGACTATGAAGCGTACAAGCTCTATTCCTCAAACCAGTACACCGGCCTGGGCATCACCATGGACAAGGACGCGGAGACCGGAGGTTTTGTTGTCCAGGGCGTGACGGAGGACTCACCGGCGGCTAAGGCTGGTATAGAGGTAGGGGAGATAATTCTGGCCGTTGCGGGACAGGATATCACCTCCCTGACGATAGGCGACGCGCACAGCTTCATAAACAGCAACCTGAGCGCGAGCGTTTCGGTGAAGCTCCTGAACCTTGAAGGCAAGGAGAGCACCGTGAACGTGGACTGCAGCGCCAACTATACGAACCCGGTGAGCTATAAGATGCTTGAAGGCAGCGTGGGCTACGTGCGTATACTGAGCTTTGACGCGGGCTCCGGCGAGGCGGCCATAGCCGCCGTGGACAAGCTGCTGGCCGACGGGGCGCTGGGCTTTGTTTTTGACGTGCGGACGAATCCGGGCGGGATATATGAGGAGATGGTGAAGCTCCTGGATTACCTGCTGCCCTCCGGTGATATCCTCGCGTATGTGGATTCCGAGGGCAACGAGACGGTGACGAAGTCCGACAATGTCTGCCTCGACCTGCCCATGGCCGTGCTGGTGAACGGGGACAGTTACGCCGCGTCCGAGTTTTTCGCAGCGGCGCTCAAGGAGTATAACTGGGCGACGATAGTCGGCGAGCGTACCACGGGCAAAGGCCGCAGCCAGATAACCATAGAGCTGACAGACGGCAGCGCGGTCGTCATTTCAAACGGGAAATATCTCACGCCCACGCGCGTGGACCTCTCCGCAGAGGGGGGCCTGCGCCCGGATATAGACGTCGCCCTGACCGACAGCGGAGACGAGCAGCTCACCGCAGCGCTCACGGAGGTCCAGTGGCAGACCTGAGCGCGCTGTTGACAGGCAGGTAAATGCTGTCTATAATACTACGCGCCGGAGTTCGGCACTATATACAAAAACGAATTTTGCAACCAACATATATTTTGAGAGGAAGATAAGTAATGGCGGCTGAAAGCAAGTACAAAATGAGTCAGGAGCGGTACGACGAGATTAAGGAAGAACTCCACTATCTCGAAACCGTCCGCGAGAAGGAGGTCTCTGAGCTCATAAAGGAGGCCCGCTCCTTCGGTGACCTTTCTGAGAACAGCGAGTACGACGAGGCGAAAACCGAGCAGGGCAAGCTGTACTCCAAGATAGCCGAGCTGAAGGCCCTCATCGAGAAGGCCGAAATAATTGAAAAGACCGAGGCGGACCACGGCGTCGTCGCGCTGAGCAGCCGCATAAAGCTGCTGGATGTGGACGAGAACGAGGAGCTGGAGTATCAGATAGTCGGCTCCCAGGAGGCCAACCCCATGTCCGGCCGCATATCCGACGAGAGCCCGATAGGCCGCGGCCTGCTGGGCCACAAGGTCGGCGAGACCGTGACGATAGAGGCCCCCGCCGGCTCGATGAAGTTCACGATACTTTCCGTAGAGAACGCTTGAGAAGGGATAAGGGATAAATGAGCGAGGAGACGAGAAACGAGGCCCCGGAGCAGGAGCTTTCCGAGATACTTCAGATACGCCGCGAGAAGCTGGCCGCCCTCCAGGAGGAGGGGCGGGACCCCTTCAAGCTGACGCGCTTCGTCCGCAGCGCCTGGTCGAGCGAGATAAAGGACGGCTATGAGCAGTTCGAGGGCAAGACCGTGCAGGCCGCGGGGCGAATAATGTCCAAGCGCGGCATGGGCAAGGCCATCTTCTGCCACATCAAGGACGACAGGGGCCAGATACAGCTCTACGTCCGCTCCGACGCCGTCACGGCGCAGGAGTTCGCGGACTTCCGCAAGTACGACATCGGCGATATCATCGGCGTCTCCGGCTATGTGTTCAAGACCAAGACCGGCGAGACGAGCATCCATGTCGAGGCCGTCACGCTGCTTTCCAAGAGCCTGCGCCCCCTGCCTGAGAAGTTCCACGGCATGACGAACGTGGAGCTCAAGTACCGCCAGAGGTACGTGGACCTCATCATGAGCGACGAGAGCCGCCGCAACTTCGAGATACGTTCGAGGTTCGTGAGCTATGTGCGCCGCTTCCTGGAGGGCCGCGGCTTCATGGAGGTCGAGACCCCGGTGCTCAACACCATCTCCGGCGGCGCGACGGCGCGGCCCTTCATCACGCACCATAACGCTCTGGATATAGACATGTATATGCGCATCGCCACGGAGCTGCACCTCAAGCGCCTCATCGTCGGCGGCATAGAGCGCGTGTACGAGATAGGCCGCATCTTCCGCAACGAGGGCATGGACACGCGGCACAACCCGGAGTTCACCACCGTCGAGCTGTACCAGGCCTACGCGGACTTCAACGACATGATGGACCTCTTCGAGGACCTGCTCTCCGGCGCGGCGATGGAGATACTCGGCACCTACGAGGTCGATTGGCAGGGCGAGCATATCTCCCTTGCCCCCGGCTGGCCGAGGATGACCATGGCAGAGGCCGTGAAGAAGCACCTGGGCATAGACTTCATGGCCATCGAGGGCGACGCCGAGGCCGTGGCGGCGGCCAAGGCCGCGGGCGTGGATATGGAAGGCGTGGAGCCCACCTGGGGCCACGCGCTCTACGAGTGCTACGACCAGAAGGTCGAGGAGCTGATGATCCAGCCCACCTTCATAACCATGCACCCTGTGGACGTCTCGCCCCTCGCGAAGCGCAGCCCGAAGGACCCGCGCCTCACTGAGCGTTTTGAGCTCTTCATCTGCCGCAGCGAGATGGGCAACGCCTTCTCCGAGCTGAACGACCCCATAGACCAGAAGCAGCGCTTTGAAAAGCAGGTCGAGCTGCGCGCCAAGGGCGACGACGAGGCCGGCATGATGGATACCGACTTTATAAACGCCCTCGAATACGGCATGCCGCCCACGGGCGGCCTGGGCATAGGCATAGACCGCTGCGCAATGCTGCTGACGGGCTGCGACTCCATCCGCGACGTCATCCTCTTCCCCACCATGAAGCCGCTGGATATGCCCAGGGCCGAGAAAAAGCCCGAGCCAGCCCCCGCGCAGGAGGTGAAGCCGGAGCCCATAGACTTCTCCAAGGTCGAAATTGAGCCGCTTTTCGCGGACTTCGTGGACTTTGAGACCTTCAGCCGTTCCGACTTCCGCGCCGTCAAGGTCAAGGCCTGCGAGGCGGTGAAGAAGAGCAAGAAGCTGCTGAAGTTCACCCTGGACGACGGCAGCGGGGAGGACCGCGTCATCCTCAGCGGCATCCATGAGTATTACGAGCCGGAGGAGCTCGTCGGCAAGACCTGCATCGCCATCACGAACCTGCCCCCGCGCGCAATGATGGGCATAGACTCCTGCGGCATGCTCATCTCCGCCGTGCACCACGAGGAGGGCGCGGAGCGCCTGCATCTGCTGATGGTGGACGAGCACATCCCCGCCGGCGCCAAGCTCTATTGAGCGCCGGGATGGAAGGAGAACGGCCATGAACTGCCTTGTCGTCATAGACGTACAGAACGACTTCGTCACCGGCTCCCTGGGGACGCCGGAGGCGGTGGAGATGCTCCCGCGCCTGCTGGAAAAGATGCGCGGCTTTGAAGGAGCCGTTTTGATGACACTGGACACCCACGGCGAAGACTACGCGGACACGCAGGAGGGCCGTTTCCTGCCTGTCGCCCACTGCGTCAGGGGCACGGAGGGCTGGCGCTTTCCGCCGGAGGTGGAGGCCCTGCGCGAGAGCCTCGGCGCGCGTGTGTACGAGAAGCCCACCTTCGGAAGCACAAGCCTTGTCTCGGAGCTTAAGCGCCTGTATGACGAGGCGGAGCTGGAGTCCGTGGAGCTCATCGGTCTGTGCACGGACATATGTGTGATCTCGAACGCCCTCATGATAAAGGCTGCAATGCCTGAGCTTCCGGTATATGTAGACGCCGCCTGCTGTGCGGGCGTCACGCCGGAAAAGCACGCGGCCGCGCTGGAGGTCATGCGCAGCTGCCAGGTCATCCTGAAATAAAGTTTACAATTTGTTCACATTCACCCCGGAATTTGATGCAACTCCGATACACATTTCCTGTAAAATGTGTATAAACACGGTGATAACATCATATTTCGGGGTGATTTTATGCGCAACTTCAGGAGCATGACAGCGATTATCCTGGCCCTGTGCCTCTGCCTGGGCCTCGCCGCCTGCGGACAGGCGCCGGAGCAGGACCTGCCGGAGCCGCAGGCGAGCGCGCCCGCGCAGACCGATGGGCAGCAGCTGGAGCAGGAGCTGGTGGAGCAGCTGACCCTCACGAAGGAGGCGCTGCCCGGCGGCCTGGCCTCGCTGGACGCCATGAGCGGCCGGGACGGCGAGTTCGTCCTCGCTGGGCAGGATGACTCGGGGCAGCCTGTGCTGGGCGTCCTGGACGCTCAGGGCGCGTTTGAGGCCCTGGCGCTGCCGGAGGACGTACTGAGCGTGGACGCCGTCTGCCGGACGGGCGAGGGCGCGGCCGCCCTGGCCTTCACGGAGGCGGGCGCGTGCATCCTCAGCTACAGCGGCGGTGAGCCCTCGCGCGTGGAGCTGGCCGCCGAGGCCGCCGACCACCTTTACGGCGACCTGGGCCTCGCTGTGAGGGACGGGAATTACTACGTCATGTACTACATGGGCATTGTTGAGTTCGGCCCGGACGGCCAAGCGGCCCGCAGCTGCATGGGCGAGGAGAAGTGGAGCTACTTCACCTCCATGCAGGAGGCGGACGGGCGCATCTACGTGGCGATGGGCGACGGCATGGACGGCGGCGGAACCCTCTGCGAGCTGGACACGGAGAACATGGCCCTCGTGACCGCGGATACAGGCGAGCTGGGCGTCACGGTCCTGGGCCTCTCGGCTGAGGGCGGGCTGCTCCTGAGCGGCGAGCTGGAGGGCCGCGATGTCGTGGCCGAGCCTGGCGAGGGCGGGCCAGCGGAGCTCTTCGACTGGTCGGAGCCCGGCGTCGCCGTCGTGACCTACCTCGGCCTCTGGGAGCAGCCGGACGGCAGCTATATCCTCTTCCGTCCCGGCGCGACGGAGCTGGAGCGGCTCACGCTGCAGCTCACAAAGCCCAAGACGGAGCTGCGCGTACTGACGGACTACGCGGGGACGGTGCTCTACGACCTCGTGAACGCCTTCAACCAGGAGGACCCGGACTACAAGCTCCGCGTCGAGAGCCTGTATGACGAGGGTATGAGCATGGAGCTGCTGAACACCCAGCTAATCGCGGGCGAGGGGCCGGATATCTTCGCTTTCTGCTACTATGACAATCTGACCCGCCTCGGCCCGGCGGCGACGGAGGACCTCCTGCCCTACCTCGACGCCGACGCGGAATATTCGCGCGAGACGATAGTCCCCAGCCTGCTCGCCGCCATGAGCCCGCAGGGCAATCTGGCCGCGCTGCCCTACGCCTTCAGCATGGTCACCTTCACCGCGCCATCGAATGTCTTTGCGGAGCCGGGCATCAGCTTCGACGAGGCCAAGGCCGCGGCGGAAGCGGCGGACCTGCCCATTTTCCCGCCCTGGATGGCGCAGGATATCCTCTGGGGCTGGATGAGCAACTTCGCCGCCGTGCAGTTCACCGACCTCGAAGCCGGGACCTGCTCCTTCGACAGCGAGGCGTATCTCAGCCTCCTGCGCGAGTGCGGCGAGACGAGCACGGAGCTGCCCGCTGATATAAGCCAGAACAATGTCGGCCTGCTGCAATTTGAGACGCTGCAAAACTTCATGCGCCTCGGCGTCATAAGCGAGCGCTGCGGCGGGGAATACACCTTCGCCGGCATGCCGAACGACGAGACGAACGGCAGCATGTTCAGCGTCGATTTGAGCTTCGCCATTTCCGCCCAGAGCAAATATAAGGACGGGGCCTGGCGGTTCGTGCGGGAGTGCCTCAGCCCCGAGGTGGGCGGCTCGGGAGCGGAGGGCTCGGGTTCGTCCTTCCCGGCCAGCGCTGAGCGGCTTGAAAAGCTGCTGCAAACCGTTGTGGATGAGGGCATAGACAACTACGGCGAGATGATAACGATAAGCGAAGCCGACGCGGACAAGTTCCGCGAGCTGGTCGAGGGCACCACGACAGTGCAGTACAGCCTGCTCACCGTGACGGACATCCTGAACGAGGACGCCTCTCGGTATTTCGCCGGCCAGACGAGCGCGGAGCAGGCCGCGGAGTACAGCCAGAACCGCGTCAGCACCTGGTTGGCGGAGCAGGGCTGAGACATAGACGGAGGTCAAGACATGAAAAAACGACACCTGGCCCTGGCCCTTGCCCTGGCCATGACCCTTCTGGCCGCCTGCGGCGGCGAGGCCCCACCCGAACCGGCTTTCACCGGCGCGCCTGAGACGCAGGGCCCGGAACCCACGGCGCCGCCTGCGCCCGAGTGGACGAGCGAGGGCCGCCCCTACCGCCAGAGCCTCGTGAACACCGGCGCGGACTCCACCCTGGGCGTATTCGGCCTCGGCGGCGACTATTACGCCTGCGCCATGTTCTTCGGCCAGAACGCTCCCAGCGAATACGTCCTGCTGAAAAACGGCGAGCGCTTCTATACGCCCGAGAGCGGTGCGGTGCAGGCGGCCTGCGCTGGGGAGGGCTGCATCTGGCTGCTTGAGAGCCGCGAGACCGAGACCGGGGCCCTGAGCCTCCTCGTGCAGCTCTCTCCGGAGGGCGGGACGCTCTCGGAGCTCGACCTTGGCGCCTTGGGCCTGGGCGAGGCGTATTTTTCCGATATGCGCTCAGCAGACGGCGGCGTCTGGCTCCTGGGAGCGGGCAAGGCCGTGCTCATAGCCGAGGGGGCCGTGGCCGCGCAGCTGAACGTTCCGGCTGAGGCAAAGCTCCTGCGCAGCGGCAGCGGCGGGGCCTGCCTCATCGAGTACGGCGGTGAGAGTGCCGCAGTGAGCGCTCTCGGCCCCGAGGGCGTCGAGCCGCTTTTCACCCTCGATGGCACGGAAACGCAGGCCTTTGACGGCACCGAGGAGTTTTTCCTCATCTGCGCCGACGCTGAGGCGGCGTACGGCCTCGACGAGACGGGCGGTAAGACTCCGCTCATCGTCTGGGCCGACTGTGCCATCGAGAGCAGCGCCCTGCGCGGCCTCGCCCCGCTTGGGGACGGGGACTTTATGATGCGCAGCGCCGTCGGCCTGAGCCGCCTTAGCCTGACGGAGCCCTCCGAGATGCCCGCCGGCGGCGAGCTGACCCTGGCCACGCTGGGGCAGAGCAGCTACTTGGTCCAGGGCTTCAACGCCGGGGGCACGGGCTGGCAGGTCAGGGAAGTGGACTACAGCCAGGGCGGAGCCCTGAGCGCGCAGGACGCCTTGACGAAGCTCTACGCAGACATCGCCGCGGGCGCCGGGCCGGACCTGCTGCTGCTAGAGGGCATGCCCGTGGAGAGCCTTGCGCGCCGTGGCTATCTTGCGGACATCGGCGAGCTGCTGGAAGGAGACCCGGAGGTCTCGGCGGAGGACCTGGTGTTCGCCGGCAGGCTGGGCGGCGGGACCTACTATGTCTCCGACGGCTTTGGTATCGACACCTGCGCGGGCCTGAAGTCGAACTTCGGCGAAGCCGCAGGCTGGACGCCGGAGGAATACCTGGAGGCCGAGCGCGCGCTGGAGCCCGGCGCGCAGATGATGTATTACGTCACGCGCGAGAGTTTCATCCGTGACGCAGCCCAGCGCTATATGCAGCAGGCCATAGACTGGCAGACCGGAGAGTGCAGCTTCGACAACGCGGAGTTCATAGCCCTGCTGGAGACGGTGGGCCAGATAACCGAGCACCCGGAGACGACGGAGTTCACGGGCTATGTCCCGCCCGAGGAGGAGCTTCGCACGGGCAAAACGTACATCGAGACAGTGCGCGTCGCCAACGTCGCCAAACTGAGCGAATTTGAAAAGGCGGTGGGGCAGGAGCTCAGCTTTGTAGGGATGCCGATGCCCGACGGGAGCAACGGCTCCGTCATGGACCCGTCCTCGCCGGTGGGCGTCTTTGCCGGCAGCGAAAAGCCGGACGGCTGCCGGGAATTCGTCAAATACCTGCTGCTGAGCTACGATATGAGCTACCACCGCGACAAAAACAGCGCCCTGCCCATGTACCGCCCCTACCTCGAAAAGCTGGAGGCCGAGGCCGTGTCCGAGGGCCGCATGACGGCGGAGGAGGTCGAGCGCTTCGAGAGCTTCCTGGCCTCGGTGGAGAACTCGACGCTTGTGGACGAGACGGCTCTGGGCATCATCTGCGAGGAGGCGGCGGCCTGCTTCACAGGCGCCAGAACGGCGGCGGAGGCCGCGCGGATAATACAGGAACGGCTGAGCATATATGTTTCCGAACAGAGCTGAGAGACGGCGCGGCGAAGGCCGCGCCGCTTTTTTGGGCTTGTACTGGCGAAACTGTTGTGTTAAAGTTTATATTAAATGTGCAGGACCCGCTTGAACTTTTTGACAATGGACGGCGTATATGTTAAAAATGGAGAGGATAAGCTCTAGGAAAAACGGGTATATAGCCTATCTGCGCCAGCTCGCCTCCGACGGCGCGCTGCGCCGTGAGGGCGGGGAGACCGTGCTCGACGGGGAGAAGCTCCTGGGCGAGGCGCTCGCCTCCGGCTGCGAGGTGACGAGCCTGCTCGCGGCGGAGGGGAGCCTGCCGGGCCGCGTCCCGGAGGGCGCGCGGCTTTACGCCGCACCGCCGGAACTCGTGGCCTACGCCTCGCCGGTGAAGAACAGCCCCGGACCGGTGTTCACCGTGCGCCTGCCCGAGCGGCGCGCGCCGGAGCGCGTGGAGAGCGCCGTCGTGCTCGAGAGCGTGCAGGACCCCGGCAACGTCGGCACGGTCATAAGGACGGCGAACGCCCTGGGCGTGGACGCCGTTATCCTGGCCGGGGACTGCGCGGACCCGACCTCGCCCCGCTGCGTTCGCGCGACGATGGGCGCGGCCTTCCGTCAGAGCATTGTGGAGGCAGACCTGCCCGGCCTTGCGCGGCTGCTCGGGGGCTGGGACCTGCCTCTCTACGGCGCGGCCCTCGCGGAAGGCGCGCTCGATATCCGCTCCGCGGAGCTTTCGCGCGCAGCCGTCGCCATAGGCAACGAGGGCCACGGCCTCTCGCCGGAGCTCCTGGGGCTATGCACGGGCCGGGTCATTATCCCCATGGCCCCGGGAAGCGAATCTCTTAACGCCGCCGTGGCGGCGGCGATAGTCATGTGGGAGCTCTCAGGCCGCAGACTGTGAGGTGGAGGCATGTCGGAACTCAAATACTGGCTCTGGCTTTCCTCACTGACGGGCGTGCGCCCGAGGGTGAAGCGCCTGCTGATTGAGCGCTACGGCGGGGTGAGGGAGGTCTACTTCGCGCCGAGGGGCGACTACGCCGCGCTCGGCGGCCTGACGGAGCAGGAGTGCGCCGCCCTCGAAAACAAGAGCTTCGACACGGCCTACCGCATAATCGAGGACTGCGAGAACCTGGGCGTGGACATCAGGACGATACAGGACGCGGATTATCCCCGCCGCCTTGCGGCGATATACGACCCGCCCGTCGTGCTCTATGTGCGCGGGCGGCTGCCCGTAGTGGACGAGAAGGCCGCCGTCGCCGTGGTCGGCACGCGCCGTGCCTCGCCATACGGCATAAAGATGGCCGCGAGGCTGGGCTATGAACTGACGCGCTGCGGCGGGCTGGTGGTGTCCGGCCTCACCGTGGGCGTGGACGTGACAGCCGCGCAGGGCGCGCTGATGGCGGGAGGCAGCTGCATAGGCGTGCTGGGCTCGCCCATAGACGACGAGAGCTGGGGCGGGGAGACCGCCCGGGACGTCGCCGCCGCGGGCGCCGTCATAAGCGAGTATCCGCCGGGCGCGAAGCGGCACCCGGCCTTCTTCCGCGCCAGGAACCGGATAACCGCGGGCCTGTGCGTGGCCGCAGTGGTGGTCGAGGCCCCGAAAAGGAGCGGCGCCCTGCTGTTTGCGGACGAGGCGCTCAGTCAGGGCAAGGAGGTTTTCGCCGTCCCGGCGAACGCGGACGCGGAAAACGCCGCAGGCGGCCTGGCGCTCATCAAGGAGGGCGCACAGCCGGTCACGGGCGGCTGGGACGTGCTCAGCGGCTTTGCCGGGCGCTTCAAGGACCTGCGCGACCCCGGCGCGGCCCGAAAACTGCCCGCGGACTGCGAGCGGACCCTCTCCGCCTATGCCGCCGAGAACGCGCCCGAGCCGGAGGAGCGGGAAGACGCGACACCACCGCTTGTCCAAAAAGACGTTGACAAGCCCCAAGGTGTGGAATATATTGACCTAAGGAAACAGCTGGAGGGCCTTACTGAGGCGCAGCTCGCCATCGTGACTGCGCTGGAACGGCCTTCGACACATATAGACGATGTGATAGATAAAACGGGTCTGCCCGCGCAGGAAGTGCTCTCGGAGCTGACCATGCTCCAGATAGCCGGCCTCGTGAGCCAGGAGCCGGGCAAAAGGTTTACGCTGAATATCAGTCAAAAGTGAGGACGTTTTAATGGCAAAAGCAAAGACGGCGTTGGTCATAGTGGAATCCCCGGCCAAGGCCAGGACCATCGAGAAATACCTGGGCAGCGATTATAAAGTCGTGGCCTCCATGGGCCACCTGCGCGACCTGCCCAAGAGCACGATGGGCGTGGATATAGAAGGCGGCTTTGAGCCGCAGTATATCCCCGTGAAGGGTAAGGAAGACGTGATAAAGGATCTGCGCGAGCGCGCGGAGAAGGCCTCCATGGTCTATCTCGCGACCGACCCGGACCGCGAGGGCGAGGCCATAGCCTGGCATTTGAAGGAGCTGCTGGGCCTGCCGGACGGCAAGGCCTGCCGCGTCACCTTCAACGAGATAACGAAAAGGGTCGTGACGGAGAGCATCGCCGCCCCGCGCGACATAGACATAGACCTTGTGGACGCCCAGCAGGCGCGCCGCATCCTGGACAGGATAGTCGGCTACGAGCTCTCGCCGCTGCTGTGGAAGAAGATACGCCGCGGGCTGTCCGCGGGCCGCGTCCAGTCCGTGGCCACGCGCATGGTCGTGGACCGGGAGAAGGAGATACGCGCCTTCGTGCCGGAGGAATACTGGCTGCTCGACGCCGTGCTCCGCTCGGGCGAGGGCGAATTCACCGCCCGCTACTTCGGCACTGCCGAGGGCAAGGCCGAGCTGCACAGCGAGGAGGAGACGGACGCCGTCATCGCCGCCGTCGCCGGGCAGGAGTTTAAGATCGAGAGCGTCAAGCGCGGCAAAAAACAGCGCAGCCCCTCGCCCCCGTTCATCACCTCGACCCTCCAGCAGGAGGCCAGCCGCCGCCTGGGCATGACCCCGCGGCGAACCATGTCCATAGCCCAGCAGCTGTATGAGGGCGTGGACATCTCCGGCCTCGGCACCGTGGGCCTCATCACCTACATGAGAACGGACTCCCTGCGCCTGTCGGACGACGCGGTCGCCGCCGCGCGCAGCTTCATAAGCGCGCACTACGGCGCGGCCTACTGCCCGCCGGAGCCGCGCCGCTACAAGACCAAGGCCGGCGCGCAGGACGCGCACGAGGCCATCCGCCCGACTAACGCCGCCCTTGCCCCGGAGCAGGTGCGGAAGGATCTGACCAAGGAGCAGTACATGCTCTACCGCCTCGTCTGGGGCCGCTTCATGGCCTGCCAGATGTCGAACGCGGTGTACGACAACGTCGTGGTGGACGCGGCCTGCGCGGGACATATCTTCCGCGCCAACTACTCCGAGCTGGTCTTCCCCGGCTACACCGCCGTATATGACGACGAGCGTGAGGACGAGGGCGGCCAGTTGGCCAGGAAGCCCCTGCCCGAGCTCAGGGAGGGCGACAGCGCCTCCGCAAAGAAGCTCACGAAGGAGCAGAAATTCACCCAGCCGCCCTCCCGCTATACGGAGGCGACGCTTATCCGCGCCATGGAGGAAAAGGGCATAGGCCGACCCTCCACCTACGCGCCGACGATAACCACCATCCTCAGCCACGAGTATGTGGTCAAGGAGGGCAAATACCTGCGCCCCACGAGCCTGGGCGAAGTCGTCACCGGGCTTATGGAGGAGCGCTTCCCCGACATCGTGGACCTCAAGTTCACCGCCCGCATGGAGGACGGCCTGGACGACATCGAAAAGGGCGAGAAGAGCTGGAAAGAGTACCTCTCGGACTTCTACGGCGGCTTTGAGACGGAGCTGAAGAGCGCGGAGAAGGCCATGGAGGGCCAGCGCATCAAGGTCCCGGACGAGGTCTCGGAGGAGATATGCCCCAATTGCGGCAGAAAACTCGTGTATAAGTCCGGGCGTTTCGGGCGCTTTTTGGCCTGCCCCGGCTTCCCCGAGTGCAGCTTCACCATGCCCATAGTGGTCGAGATGCCGGGCAAATGCCCCGCCTGCGGCGGCAGACTGCTCAAACGCACCTCTAAAAACGGCTACACCTACTATGCCTGCGAGCGCGGCCGGGATTGCCCCTGGCGCGGCACCAGCTCCGACGGGCGCGAGATAATCGGCTTCATGACCTGGGACGTGCCGACGAAGGACAACTGCCCCGAGTGCGGACAGACCATGTTCCGCCGCTCCGGCCGCGGACGCTCGAAGTCCTTCTGCATCAACGAGAAATGCCCCATGTTCGTGCCCGAGGACAAGCGCGGCTACAAGAAAAAGCCCGCAGCGAAGTCCGATGAGGCAGCGCAGGAGGGCGAGGCCGCCGAGGCACAGCCCGCGGAAGATAAGCCGGCAGAAAAGAAGACAGCCGCCAGGAAAACCGCGGCGAAGAAGCCGGCAGCGAAGAAGACTACAGCCAAAAAGACAGCCGCCAAGAAGACGGAGGCCGAAGAATGAGCGCCGTCACCGTGGTCGGCGCGGGCCTCGCGGGCAGCGAGTGCGCCTGGCAGCTGGCCCGCCGGGGAATAAAGGTACGTCTGGTCGAGATGAAGCCGGGGAAGTATAGCCCCGCCCACGTCTCGCCCGGCTTTGCCGAGCTCGTCTGCTCCAACTCCCTGCGCAGCGACGAGCTGACGAACGCTGTCGGCCTGTTGAAGGAGGAACTGCGCCGCCTGGGCTCCCTCATCATGGAGTCCGCGGACAAAAACCGCGTCGCCGCCGGCGGCGCGCTGGCCGTGGACAGGGAGGGCTTCTCTGAATACATCACGCAGCGCCTGCGCGCCTGCCCGAATGTCGAGGTGGAGGAGCGGGAGCTCACGGAGATACCCGAGGGCGAGGCGGTCATCGCCACCGGCCCCCTGACGAGCGACGCCATGGCCGAGGCCATCGTGCGCCTCTGTCCGGAGTTCGACCTGCACTTCTACGACGCCGTGGCCCCCATCGTCACGCTGGAGAGCGTGGACATGGAAAACGCCTACCTCGCCTCGCGCTACGGCAAGGGTACCGCAGATTATGTAAACTGCCCTATGACGAAGGAGGAGTACGAAGCCTTCGTCACCGAGCTGCGCGCTGCGAAGGAGGCGCCCGTCCACGGCTTTGACGACGGGGCGGTGTTCGAGGGCTGCATGCCCGTGGAGGTCATGGCGAGGCGCGGCTTTGATACGCTGCGTTACGGGCCGATGAAGCCCGTGGGGCTCAGGAACCCGCACACGGGCGGGGAGGACTGGGCCGTGGTGCAGCTCCGGCGCGACAACGCGGAGGGGACGCTGTACAATCTCGTCGGCTTCCAGACCCACCTGACCTTCGGGGAGCAGAAGCGCGTGTTTTCAATGATACCGGCGCTGCGGAACGCGGAGTTCGTGCGCTACGGCGTCATGCACCGCAACACATATCTGGACTCCCCGCGCCTGCTGGACAGGTATTACCGCCTGAAGTCTGAGCCGCGCATCAGCTTTGCCGGGCAGATGACGGGCGTGGAGGGCTATGTGGAGTCCGCCGCCTCGGGGATGCTGGTCGGCATAGAGACAGCTGCGCGTCAGCTGGGCCTGCCCGCGGTGGATTTCCCGGCTGAGACGGCTATAGGCGCGCTGGCGCAGTACATATCCGGCGGCAGCGTGGGCGACTTCCAGCCGATGAACGTGAATTTCGGCATAATAACGCCCCTGGGCTATCGGGTGAAGGGAAAACGCAACAAGAACGCGGAGCTCTCCGCGCGCTCGCTCGGTATAATAGAGGCGATGCTTAAAGATAGGGAGGTCCTGAGCATTGAGGATAATAATTGACGCGATGGGCGGCGACAACGCGCCGCAGGCCCCCGTTCTGGGTGCAATCCGCGCAAAGCGGGAGCTGGGCGTGGATGTGACGCTCGTGGGCAGGCGAGAGGACATTGAAAAGCACCTCGGCGGTGAAAAGGGCATAGAAATAGTCGATGCCCGCGAGATCATAACGATGGAGGACGACCCGAGCACGGCGACAAGGCGGAAGAAGGATTCCTCCCTGGCCGTCGCGCTGACAATGCTGAAGGACGGTAAGGGCGACGCAGTCGTCTCCGCCGGCAGCACCGGCGCTCTGCTGACGGGCGCAACGCTGACGGTAAAGCGCATCCGCGGCATCCGCCGCGCGGCCCTGGCTCCGGTCATCCCGAACGGCGGCAAGGGCGTCATGCTGATAGACTGCGGCGCAAACGTGGAGTGCACCTCCGAGTATCTGCTGCAATTCGCCTTCATGGGCAGCTTCTATTCCAAGCATATCCTCGGCTGCGCGAATCCCCGCGTCGGCCTCCTGAACAACGGCACGGAGGAGACTAAGGGCACAGAGCTGCAAAAGCAGGCCTACACCCTGCTCAAGCGCGTCTCAGATGAGGGCCGCATAAACTTTATAGGCAACATAGAGGGCTCCGCCGCGCTCAGCGGGGAGGTGGACGTCATCGTGACCGACGGCTTCACGGGCAATATCATGCTCAAGAGCTGCGAGGGCATGATAAAGTTCCTCATGGGCCAGCTCAAGGGCGTGTTTCTCTCCAGCACGAAGAACAAGCTGGCCGCCCTGACGCTAAAGGGCGACTTTGCAAAGCTCAAGGACATGATGGACGTCAACAAGGTCGGCGGCACGGCGCTGCTCGGCATCTCGAAGCCCGTCATCAAGGCCCACGGCTCGTCGAACGACGAGGCAATATTCAGTGCGATACGCCAGGCGGTGCAGTTTGCGCGCGCGGGCGTTATTGAGGAGATAGAAAAGAACATCGACTACATGCGCCTGCCCGCGGGCGCGGCAAAAACGGAGGAATGAGGACATGACAAGCGAAAAAATCATCGGCTTTGTGGCTGAGCAGTTCGGCGTCGAGGCGGAGAGCCTCTCCCGCGAGACGAATTTCGTGGACGATTTGAACGCCGATTCCCTGGACGTCGTCGAGCTGAGCATGACCATCGAGGATGAGTTCGGCCTGGGCGAGATATCCGAGGACGACCTGAAGGCCATCAAGACCATCGGCGACCTTGTGGACTACGTCGAGCACGCTTCCGGCAACTGATGGAAGCCTTTGAGGAAAAGCTCCGCCACCATTTCCGCGACAGGGCGCTTCTCAAGACCGCGCTGACGCACAGCTCCTTTGCCAACGAGAGCCGCGCCGCCGGCTGCGAGAGCAACGAGCGGCTGGAGTTTCTGGGCGACTCCGTGCTGGGCATGGTTGTGGCGGATGCGCTCTACCGGCGCTTCCCCGACATGCCTGAAGGGCGGATGACCCGCCTGCGCGCGCGCCTCGTCTGCGAGGAGAGCCTGCACGCCGTGGCCTCCGAGCTCGGCCTGGGCGGCTATATGCGCCTGGGCAGGGGCGAGGAGCACACCGGCGGGCGCAAGCGCGCCTCCATCCTGGCCGATGCGGTGGAGGCCGTCATCGCCGCGCTGTATCTTGACGGCGGCATGGAGACTGCGCGCGGATTTATAGAGCGGCACATCCTCTCCGGCCTGGATACGGAGAGCCCGTCGCTGCTCATGGGCGACTACAAGACCGAGCTTCAGGAGCTCATACAGCGCAAGAGCGGCCAGAGCCTCAGCTACGTCCTGCTGGGCGAGAGCGGGCCGGACCACGACAAGCTCTTCACCTCGGAGGTGTGCCTGAACGGCCGCCCGATAGGCTCAGGCACCGGCAGGACCAAGAAGGAGGCCGAGCAGGCCGCCGCCCACGCCGCGCTGGAGGCGCTGAAGGTTTGAGCGCGCGGGAGAGCATCGTCCCCGTCTTTGTGCCGCATCTGGGCTGCCCGAACGACTGCGTTTTCTGCAATCAGAGGCGCATTTCGGGCAGCCTCGCCCCCGCACGGCCCGAGGACGTCGCAAGGGCCATAGAAAACGCCGCCTGCGTGACCCCTGAGGGTACGCGGCGGCAGCTTGCGTTTTATGGCGGCTCCTTCACAGCCATCCCGGACGCCGAGCAGGAGGCGCTGCTGGGCGCGGCGCGTCCATATCTCGAAAGGGGCGTCATAAGCTCCATCCGCCTCTCAACGCGGCCGGATGCCATAGACGCCGCCGTCCTGGCCCGCCTGCGCCGCTTCGGCGTCGAGACCGTGGAGCTGGGGGCGCAGTCCATGTCGGAGCGCGTCCTGGCCCTCTCGGGCCGGGGCCATACGGCGCAGGATGTGGAGGCTGCCGCGCGCGCCGTGAAGGCCGCGGGCTTCCGGCTCATCCTGCAGATGATGACGGGCCTGCCCGGCTCGGACGACGAGTCGGACATAGAGAGCGCCCGGCGCATAGCCGCCCTCGGACCGGACGGCGTGCGCGTGTATCCCACGGTCATCGTGCGCGACACCGCGCTCTGCGACCTGTGGCGCGCGGGGAAATACAGGGAGCATACTGTGGAAGACGCCGTGCGCGTCTGCGCGCGCATACTGCCGGTGTTCGAAGCAGCGGGCATACCCGTCATCCGCCTGGGCCTGAACCCGACGGAGGACCTCTCCGGGGGCGACGCCGTGGGCGGGGCCTACCACCCGGCCCTGGGCGAGCTGGTGCGCGCCCGGATAATGCGCGAAAAGGCCGAGGCGCTGCTCGATGGCGTGAGCCCGGGCTCCGATGCGGCGATAGAGGTCCCCGCGCGGCTCATGAGCCAGCTTGTGGGCCAGCACGGCTGCAACAGGGAATACCTCATGCGCAAATTCTCTCTGCGCAGCCTCAAATTCGTCCCCGCCGAGCGTGAAGGCGGGCTGAAAAGGCTCTGACGCCGCCTGGATTTAAGGAGAAGACCGATGACACAACTGAGTTTTGCAATAAAGGGCGACATCTGCCACAGCCTCGCGCCGAGGCAGCTGGAGTGCGTGGAGGGCGGCTACGCCGTCTGTGAGGACGGGCGCTCCGCAGGGGTGTTCCGCGCTCTGCCGGAGCAGTACGCGGGCCTGCCGGTGCTCGACTGCACGGGTCGCCTGGTCCTGCCCGGCCTTGTGGACCTGCACGTCCACGCTTCGCAGTTTGCATATCGCGGCACGGGTATGGACATGGAGCTGCTCGACTGGCTGAACGCCTGCGCTTTCCCGGAGGAGAGCCGCTTTGCCGATTTGGACTACGCCGCGCGCGCCTACGGCCGCTTTGTCGAGGACGTTGTCCGTGGGCCGAACACCCGCGCCTGCGTCTTTGCCACCGCGCACGTGGAGGCGACGCTGCTGCTCATGGATATGCTGGAAAAAAGCGGCCTCGTCACCATGGTGGGCAAGGTCAGCATGGATACGAGCGCGCCGGACGGCCTGCGGGAGCCGGACGCCCCGAGCGCGGCCCGTGCCGTCAGAAGCTGGCTGGAGGCGGCCCAGGGCCGCTATGAGCGGACGCAGCCCATGCTGACGCCCCGCTTCATACCCAGCTGCTCCGACGCACTCCTGCGCGAGCTGGGAGCCATACAGCGCGAGAGCGGCCTGCCGGTGCAGTCGCACCTGTCCGAGAACAGGGGAGAGGTGCAGCTCGTGCGCGAGCTCTGCCCCTGGAGCGCCTTTTACGGCGCGGCCTATGACGAATACGGCCTCTTCGGCGGAGATGGCCGCGACACGGTCATGGCACACTGCGTGCTCTCCGAAGAGCCGGAGCTGGAGCTCATACGCGAGCGCGGAGTGCATATCGCCCACTGCCCGGCCTCGAACATGAACGTTTCGAGCGGCATCGCCCCCGTGCGGAGATTTTTGGACATGGGCCTGCGCGCGGGCCTGGGCAGCGACGTCGCGGGAGGGACGCTGACCTCGATTTTCCGCGCCATGGCGGACGCCATACAGGTCTCGAAGCTCCGCTGGCGGCTGGTGGACGAGAGCCTGCCCGCCCTGACGGCCCCGGAGGCCTTCTGGCTGGGCACCGCGGGCGGCGGAGCTCTCTTCGGCACGGGCAGCTTCAAGCCCGGCATGGAGTTTGACGCCATAGTCCTCGACGATTCGCGCTACGTCCCGGAGCCCGCGGGCGACCTGCCCACGCGGCTTGAACGGACCATCTACCTCTCCGAAAACCGTGACATCGAGCACAAATTCGTGCGCGGCCTCCGGCTGTTCTGAGGAGGAGCGCGGTATGGGAAGTGAAAAGGCCGCCCGCCTGCGTATAACGCGCGGGAAGGCGGCGCTGCTCGCGCTCTGCTTTCTGGGCTTTGTGCTCTACGGCATGTACTACAACGGCTTCGGCGCGAACGCCGAGGCCGCCATGGCCTACTTCGGCATAGACGAGGCGCAAAACGGGGCAATACTCACGGTGCAGTCCTTCGGCTGCCTGACCGTGGCCGTGCTGCTCGGCCTCTTCGGAGAGCGGCTCAACAAGATGTATGCCCTGGCCTTCGGCATCCTGCTGCTGGGCCTTGCCGGGGTCTGCATAGGGCTCATCCCGGAGCTGGTGCCGACGGCGGCTGGCTATGCGGCCATGCTTGGCTTCTCTCTCGTGGCGGGCGTGGGCTTCATCTGCATAGACCTCTTGACTAACAGCCTCATTGCCGATGTGTTCCGCGAGGACAAGACCCGCGTCCTGCCCTATGCCCACGCTTTCTACGGCGGCGGGGCCATGCTGGCCCCGGTGTTCGTGACAGCCATAGTTTCCCCGGCTCTGCCCGAGAGTTTTGCGCGGCCCTATCTCATCATCGGCCTCGGCGCCGTGCTGACGGGGGCTGTGCTGGCCCTCTGCGCCCGGCGTATAGCGCCGGAGACGCCCTATGCCGACATGGCAGCCATCCGCCGCCGCGCCAAGAGCAACCCGGCGGAGATTTTTCGGGAGGGCCGGGCCTGGCTTTTCCTGCTCTCGGCCTTCATGAACCTCGCCTTCCAGACGGGCCTCACCACCTGGCTGCCGCGCTACTGCTCCGCGACGCGGGGCTACGATTTCACTCAGGCGGGGCTGACGGTGACGCTGTATTTCCTCGGCGCCCTGGCCATACGCCTGCTCTCGCCCGTGGCCTATGCTAAGATAGGCGTCCGCCGCTTTTATTGCGGCTCTCTGCTGTCGTCTACGGCGCTCTATTTGGTGTTCATGCTGCTGCCAATGCCGGATTGGGCAGATAGTGTGAGCATCTGCCTTCTGGGCTTCCTGCTGGGCGCGACGGTGCCGAGCCTCATCATAATCTGCTGCGACGCCTTCCCGGAGCGGACGGCCTCGGCCTCGTCCATAGTGGTGTTCGGCGTCTCCCTGGCCTCGATGACGGCCCCGGTGCTCGTAGGCCGCATGATGACCTTCGACCCGCACATCGCCATGCTGAGCATCACCGCCTGCCCCGTGATAGCCGCCCTGGCCCTGCCAAGGCAGAAAAAGCCCCCGGTCTGACCGGGGGCTTTCCGCGCCTGTCGGGCGGCCCGGCGTTTACAAAGCCGGGCGGCTGTGGTATAAATATAGTTTGCAGGATAGATAAGGAGAAATGCGGATGCAGGAAAGGCTAAGGGAAATTGAGGCAAAATACGCGGAGCTGGAGCGGAAAATGGCCGAGCCGGAGTACTATTCCGACGCCGAGGCCTATGCCAAGCTGGCAAAGGAGCAGAAGGAGCTCGCGCCCCTGGCCACCGCCTGCCGTGAGTACTTCAAGTGCGAGGCCGACATTGCAGACGCGAAGGAGCTGCTGTCGGACCCCGAAATGGCTGAGCTTGCCCGCGAGGAGCTGGAGGCTGCTAAGGCCCGCCTTGAGGAGCTGGAGGAGGAGATAAAACTCCTGATGCTCCCCGGCGACCCGAACGATGGGAAAAACGTCATCATTGAGATACGCGCCGGCGTCGGCGGGGAGGAATCCGCGCTGTTCGCGGGCAGCCTCTACCGTATGTACTCCATGTACGCCGAGTCCCGCCGCTGGAAGCTGGAGGTCGCGAACGTGAACGATACGGAGCTGGGCGGCATCAAGGAGATCAGCTTCGTCATCGAGGGCGCGGGGGCATATTCGCGCCTCAAATACGAGTCCGGCGTCCACCGCGTCCAGCGCGTGCCGGAGACCGAGGCCTCGGGCCGTATCCACACCAGTACGGTCACAGTCGCCGTCCTGCCCGAGGTGGACGAGGTGGAGTTCCAGATAAACCCCGCGGATCTGCAGATAGACACCTTCCGCTCCTCCGGCGCGGGCGGCCAGCACGTCAACAAGACCGAGAGCGCCATCCGCATAACGCACCTGCCCACCGGCACGGTGGTCGAGTGCCAGGACGAGCGCAGCCAGTACAAAAACCGCGACCGGGCGATGAAGATCCTCGCCTCGCGGCTCTACGAGGCGGAGGCGCGCAAGCAGGCGGAGGCCATCGCCGCCGAGCGCCGCAGCCAGGTCGGCACCGGCATGCGCAACGAGCGCATCCGCACCTACAACTTCCCCCAGGGCCGCGTGACGGACCACCGCATCGGCCTGACGCTGTACAAGATAGACCAGATAATGGACGGCGCGCTGGACGAGCTCATAGACGCGCTCATCGCCGCCGACCGTGCGGAGCGCCTGAAGCAGCAGGCGGAGGAGCTATGAAGACCGAAGTAATAAGAGAAAACATCAGCGAGGCGGCGGAGCTAATACGCCGCGGCGCGCTCGTCGCCGTGCCGACGGAGACGGTCTACGGCCTGGCGGGCAGCGGCTTTGACGAGGCCGCCGTAGAGCGCATATACGAGGTCAAGGGCCGCCCGGAGGTGAAGCCTCTCTCGCTCATGGTGCCGGGGCCGGAGGCCTTTGAGAAGTGCTGCACGGAGGTGCCGGAGGCGGCGCGGACGCTCGCGGCGCGCTTCTGGCCGGGACCGCTCACCATAGTCCTGCCCGCCCGGCCGGAGATACCGCGCGTCGTACTCGCGGGCGGGAGCACCGTGGGCCTCAGATGCCCGGATCACCCGCTGACGCTGGAGCTGCTGCGAAAATGCGGCCTGCCCCTGGCCGCGCCTTCGGCCAACCCCTCGGGCGAGCCGAGCCCCAAAACCGCGCAGCAGGTGCTCTCCTACTTCGAGGGCAAGATAGAGGCCGTCATCGACGGAGGCGAGTGCGGCATAGGCAGGGAGAGCACGATAATAGACCTCACACGCGCGCCCTACCGTATCCTGCGCCAGGGCGCTCTGCCCGAGCGGGATATCGCAGCCGCCCTGGGTGAGCGCATGCGCATAATCGGCCTCACCGGCGGCACCGGCACGGGCAAGACCACGGCTCTCGACAGTCTGCGGGACATGGGTGCGCTCTGCCTGGACTGCGACGAGGTATACCACGAGCTGACCGAGACCAGCGCGCCTCTGCGCGAGGCGCTGGAGCGCCGCTTCGGCAGCGTCTACGGCCCGGACGGAAAGCTCGAACGCAAGAAGCTCGGCGAGATAGTGTTCAGCGACCCCGCCGCGCTCTCGGAGCTGAACGCCATCACCCACAGCTTCGTAAACGAGGAGATAAAGCGCCGCCTGCGCTCTCACGCAATGCAGGGCGGCACCCTGGCCGCCATAGATGCCATCGCCCTCTTCGAGAGCGGCGCGGACAGGCTCTGCACCGAGACCTTCGGCGTCATCGCCCCGCGCGAGCTGCGCGAGGCGCGCATAATGGCCCGGGAGGGCATTTCCCGGGAATACGCAAGGCTGCGCATAGAGGCCCAGCAGCCTGACGAATACTACGTCGAGCGCTGCACGGGCATACTGGAAAACAGCGGCACAAAGGCAGAATTTGCGGCCAAATGCACGGCCGCTTTCACGGAGGTAATAAACGATGGAAGAAAAGAAGGACTACCGCAAGGAACTCTTTTATGAGAAGAAGAACGGCTACGACAGCATGGACGCCGCCGCGCGCGAGGCGATGGAGGCCTACTGCGAGGGCTACAAGGCCTATCTGAACGACTCGCGCACCGAGCGCGAGGCCGTGGCGAACGCCATCCGCCTGGCGGAGCGCGAGGGCTTTGTTGAATACCGTGCGGGCATGGAGCTCAAGGCGGGGGACAAGGTCTGGTTCAACAACCGCGGCAAGGCCCTGATGCTGGCCGTTGCGGGCAAAAAGCCCCTGTCCGAGGGCGTTGTCGTCGCCGCCGCGCACGTGGACGCGCCGAGGCTCGACCTCAAGCAGACCCCGCTCTACGAGGACAATGAGCTGGCCTTCTTCAAGACCCACTACTACGGCGGCATCAAGAAATACCAGTGGACGGCCATACCTCTGGAGCTGCACGGCGTCGTGGCGACGAAGGACGGCGAGGTCATCGAGGTCGTGATAGGCCGCGAGAAGGATGACCCGCAGTTCGTCATCAGCGACCTGCTGCCCCACCTGGCCGCCGACCAGATGAAAAAGACCCTGGCCGAAGGTGTGACGGGCGAGGGCCTGAACATCCTCATAGGCTCCGCTCCCTACGCCGACGAGGGCGCGGACAGGGTGAAGCTGGCCGTCATGAGCATCCTGAACAGCCGCTACGACATAACGGAGGAGGACTTCATCTCCGCCGAGCTCTGCGCCGTCCCGGCCTTTGAGGTGCGCGACATAGGCCTCGACCGCAGCCTCATCGGCGCATACGGCCACGACGACCGCGTCTGCGCCTACGCCGAGCTGAAGGCCATCTTCGACGTGAAGGAGCCGGAGCAGACCTGCGTGTGCATCCTGGCCGACAAGGAGGAGACGGGCTCCGACGGCGTTTCCGGCATGAAGAGCGAGGCTTTCGAGTGGTTTGTGGGCGACATGTGCAAGGTCCAGGGCGCAGATCTGCGCGACTGCTTTGCGCACAGCATTTGCGTCTCGGCGGACGTGACGGCGGCCTTTGACCCGAACTACCCCGAGGTCAGCGAAAAGCTGAACACCGCGCGCCTCAACTACGGCGTGGGCCTGCACAAGTTCACCGGTTCCCGCGGCAAGGCCGGGACGAACGACGCGCCTGCGGAGCTGGTGGCCTATATGCGCCGCATCTGCGCAGAGAACGGCGTCCAGTGGCAGATGTGCGAGCTGGGCAAGGTGGACCAGGGCGGCGGCGGCACCGTGGCGATGTACATGGGCAACCGCAACATTGCTACCATCGACGCGGGCGTACCCGTGCTTTCCATGCATGCGCCGTTTGAGATAGTTGCGAAGTATGACTGCTATATGACCTACAAGTGCGTGCTTGCGGCGTATTCTGCAGACAAAGCGTACTGCTGAGAAGCCAAAACGCCCCCGACAGGGGGCGTTTTTTATTTTTCCCATCGCGCATCTGTAGGGGCGGGGTT